>OGME01001894.1_pt1 | contig 10916 bp, 9 predicted proteins | sample 1572981 | NCBI WGS metagenome assembly OGME01 (sample SAMEA2581902, study PRJEB24529) | metagenome | biome: Human gut stool | place: China | collected 2011
AAATCTTTCATAATCTGTTGGCTTTATAATATTTACAGTCTTTGCGTGCGCCATTACCGCACGCGATAAATATACTGCATTTTTCTGAAATTTGTTTACTTGCAGATAGCGGCCTGTTCCCGAAGAGTATTCGACACGTATTATACATCGCTTTTTTGTATACCTTTGTGTCCGTTTTTTAACATAACTTATAAAAATGAAACCCTTAATTTAAATCTTATGACAACAAAATCAAGCTGGTGGGACAAGCTCCTTAAAATCGTAATCGTAGTGGCATCTGCCGTTCTCTGTGCTTTAGGCGTACAAGCAATGCCTGCTTAATTATGTTTCATATTTTATACCTTATACTTAAGTTACGTGAGATTTACCAACCTCATCATTATCCACTGTTCCGCTACCCGCTGTGACCGTAGCTATACCGAACATGATTTGATAACAGACCACTGGAGCCAGAGTTTCTCCGGCGCAGGTTATCACTATTATATCTGCAAGAACGGTGATATAAAGACACTCCGTCCTTTGGAACGTTCCGAGGAGCGTGCCCGCGGCTATAACGCTCACAGCATAAATATTTGCTGCGAGAGCGGGTTGTATGAACGGGGACGCCCTGCCGATACCCGTATCGATTTTCAGAAACACTCTTTGCGTATGCTTGTTATGCTGTTACTGCGTGGTTATCCCGGCAGCCGTCTCTGCGGGCATCGCGACCTTAGTCCCGACTTCAATCGTAACGGCGAGATAGAACCCGAAGAATGGATAAAAGTGTGTCCTTGTTTTGATGCTGTATCATTCTGCAAGATCCGTTGCCCCCTAATCCGGTTTCATTGTAATGCGATTGTTATATGTGAAAGGTTATGTTATGCTTTTTTTACTAAATAATGTTATTGGGATAAACAATATTCATGTGTTCTTGTTATATTTGTAATTATTTCAATTTACTTAATAAATACAATTATGATAACAGAAAAATTACAGAATGCAATTAACGAGCAGATTACGGCTGAGATGTGGTCATCCAACCTTTATTTGGCAATGTCTTTCTATATGGAGAAAGAGGGGTATTGTGGTATGGCTTCCTGGTTGAAGAAGCAGTCGTTTGAAGAACATGCACATGCTTGTGAGCTGGCATCGTATATTATCAAGCGTGGTGGCAAAGCCAAATTGGATAAGGTTGACGTTGTTCCCAACGACTTCGGTACTCCGCTGGAAGTATTCGAGCAGGTTTACGAACACGAATGCCGCGTATCAAAGATGATCGACGCTCTTGTAGACGTGGCTGCCGCTGAAAAAGATAAGGCTTCCCAAGACTTCTTGTGGGGATTCGTTCGCGAGCAGGTAGAGGAAGAAGCTACTGCTGCCGGTATCGTAGATATGGTGAAGAAAGCCGGTGCAGCCGGAATCTTCTTTATTGATGCGAAGCTGGGCGAAAGAAAATAAGTAAGAAATATAACCGGTAAGGTAACGGGTGGTAAGGCGTGGGCTTTATCACCCGTTTTTTATCTGTCCGCTATCGTTTTAGAAACCGGAAATTGTATTGTTTCGTGTTTCTTCTGGTAGGTAATAAAATAATTATCTATATTTGTAATGAGAAGAAAAAGAAAATCAAGAAGTGATAGCAGAGCATTGGAATAAATTCTTTAACAAAGCCAGATGAGCAGTTATGAAAGACGTAATAGAAAAAGTATGATTGGTTGATACAGCTGTATGGATACGTATAATTGACGGTAGGGGAGCTTGTGAAGAATTTGCAAATTATTAAAGATTAAAATTTGCTACTTCTGAACAGCGTGCGAACTTTGAAGTGAGTGAATATGGTATTCATTGGAGAGAATTGGATGAGGATTTAAGCTTTGAGGGCTTTTTTCGGGAAAAGAAATCAAACCTTTATATGACTTATTCATAGCTCATCCTGAACTGAATGCCTCTGCAGTAGCTCGTCGGTTAGGCTTGTCACAAAGTCTGTTTGCGCAATATGTGAGTGGAACAAAGAAGCCGTCTAAACAACGTTTTGATGAAATAATAGAAACAATACGTGAAATAGGGTGCGAGCTAATGACCGTGCCTGCATGAAAAATAAGGTAATGTTGCAAGAATAGGGATGTGTTGCAACACGGAAACATTTATTATTTTCAGGCACGGATTACGCGGATTTCACGGATTTACTTTATCCTTTCTTCCGTGTAATTCCGCGTAATCCGTGCCTAAAAAAACATCAAGTTATTTCAGCACTCCCAATTCCTTTCCTACCTTAATAAACGCTTCAATACATTTATCCAGATGTTCCTTATTGTGTCCGGCAGAGATTTGTACACGGATACGTGCCTGCCCTTTCGGTACAACGGGGTAGTAGAAACCGGTTACATAGATACCTTCTTCTTGCATGCGGGCTGCATAAACCTGGGACAGTTTGGCATCATACAGCATTACTGCGCAAATGGCACTCTGGGTAGGCTTGATGTCGAAACCGGCAGCAGTCATCTTGTCGCGGAAGTAATTTACGTTTTCTACCAACTTGTCATGCAGGGCGTTGCTTTCTTTCAGCATCTTGAATACTTCAAGGCTTGCACCGATGATGCCCGGAGCCAGGGAGTTGGAGAAGAGATAAGGACGGCTGCGTTGGCGCAACAGGTCGATAATCTCTTTGCGACCCGTGGTGAAACCGCCCAAAGCGCCGCCGAAGGCTTTGCCCAATGTACCGGTGTAGATGTCCACACGTCCGTAGGTGTTGTACAGTTCGCTCACGCCATGTCCCGTAGCGCCCACTACTCCGGCAGAGTGGGATTCGTCCACCATTACCAGTGCATCATACTTTTCGGCAAGGTCACATATCTTGTCTATGGGAGCTACATTGCCGTCCATGGAGAACACGCCGTCCGTTACGATGATGCGGAAACGTTGTGCCTGGGCCTCTTGCAGGCATTTTTCAAGTTCTGCCATGTCGGCATTGGCATAACGGTAACGTTTGGCTTTGCAGAGGCGCACGCCGTCAATGATGGAAGCATGGTTCAAGGAATCGGAGATAATGGCGTCCTCTTCGGTGAAGAGAGGTTCGAACACACCGCCGTTGGCATCGAAGCAGGCGGCATATAGAATGGTGTCTTCCGTCTTGAAGTAATCGGAAATGGCAGCTTCCAGTTCCTTGTGGATGTCCTGTGTGCCACAGATGAAACGGACGGACGACATGCCGTAGCCGCGGCGTTCCATCATGTTCTGAGCAGCGGCTATCAGGCGGGGATGATTGGATAATCCCAGATAGTTGTTGGCGCAGAAGTTCAGTACTTCCTTGCCTTTCACGGTGATAGCAGCTTGTTGTGCACTCTCAATCAGGCGTTCCTCTTTATAGAGTCCGGCTTCTTTTATTTCAGCAAGCGTTTTGCTGAGATGGTCTTTCATTTTACCGTACATAGCTTTTTATTTTAATAGGTAATACTTCGTTATTTGAAGCTCTACAAAGGACATCATTTTTCTTGGAATAAACAATATCTTTTTGATAGAAAAATGAAAAAAAAGTGTGTATATTTGCACTTCGGTAACGAAAGAATACCTTATAAATAAGTTGTATGAAAAATATTTTGGTAATTGGAGCCACAGGACAGATTGGCTCGGAGCTAACATTGGAGTTACGCAAGCGCTATGGTAATGACCATGTTGTAGCCGGATATATTCCGAGCGCCATGCCGCAGGGTGAATTGAAATCCTCGGGTCCTTCGGCCATAGCCGATGTGACAGACCGCCAATCTATTGAAGTGGTGGTGAGGCAATTCAAGGTTGATACAATTTATAACCTGGCAGCCCTGTTGTCGGTAGTTGCCGAGAGTCGTCCCGCCATGGCGTGGAAGATTGGCATCGACGGGCTGTGGAATGTGCTGGAAGTGGCGCGCGAATACGGTTGCGCCGTGTTTACGCCGAGCTCCATCGGTTCGTTCGGAGAGAATACTCCCCACGTAAAGACGCCGCAGGATACCATTCAGCGTCCGCGTACCATGTACGGCGTAACAAAAGTGACTACGGAATTGTTAAGTGATTATTATCATACGAAATACGGGGTGGATACCCGTGCGGTACGTTTCCCCGGCATCATCTCCAACGTGACGCCTCCGGGCGGCGGTACGACGGACTATGCGGTAGACATCTTCTACTCTGCCGTGAAAGGCGAGAAGTTCGTATGCCCCGTAAAGGCGGGTACATTTATGGATATGATGTACATGCCCGATGCCCTCAATGCGGCTATCTCGCTGATGGAAGCCGATCCGGCACGGCTGAAGCACCGGAATGCGTTCAACATCGCTTCCATGAGCTTCGACCCGGAAATGATTTATGCGGCTATCAGGAAACATGTGCCGGACTTCGAAATGACCTATCAGATAGATCCTTTGAAGCAGGCCATTGCCGACAGTTGGCCCGATTCGCTGGATGACTCCTGTGCCCGCGAGGAGTGGGACTGGATGCCGCAGTTCGACCTGGAGTCCATGACTGTGGACATGCTTGAGAAACTAAGAGCAAAATTAAATAAATGACCGTAGAGGTCGCTAAAGGATGAAACGATTACTAACGGGATTTTTTATACTCGTCTTTCTGTTCTCGTGTGGGAACAGAAAGACGAAAATGGATCCCTTTGCTACCATTACCGAAATGGTGGATTCGGCCGGGCATGAAGCCGATACGCTGCAACAGGCAGAAGTGAAGGAGGAGCCTGAGCCGCTGGAAGCGGACGAACTGTTTGACGATTTTATCTTCAATTATGCTTCGGACGAGGCTTTGCAACGGGCAAGGACGGAGTTTCCTTTGCCTTATTACAACCGGGACACTCCTTTGAAGATAGAGGAACGCTTCTGGAAGCACGACTACCTGTTTACCAAACAGAATTATTATACATTGCTTTTCGACCGTGAGAGCGACATGGACATGGTGGGCGACACTGCGCTGAAATCCGTACAGGTGGAGTGGATTTATCTGAAAACACGTATGGTAAAGAAATATTATTTTGAACGTAAGCGAGGCATGTGGATGCTCGAAGCCATAAATTTGCGTCATATCGAAGAAGGTGAAGGCGAGAATTTTGTGGATTTCTATACCCGTTTTGTGACGGACAGCTTGTATCAGAGCGAGCATATTGCCAATCCGTTGCAGTTTGTCACCATCGACCCCGACGATGAGTTTGCCATACTGGAAACCACTCTCGACGTGAACCAGTGGTATGCTTTCCGTCCGTCGCTGCCCGCAGACAAGTTGTCCAACATCAACTATGGACAGAAGAACGAGGATAATTCGAATACGAAAATCCTGAAAGTAAACGGTATCGGCAACGGATATTCCAACGTTTTCTATTTCCGTAGGCGGGGCGGTGAGTGGAAGATGTATAAATATGAAGATACGAGCATTTGAGACTTATGAGAATACCCAATACATTCGGATTTGATGTAAAAGCTGCCGTATATGCAGAATATCACTCGGTAGAGGAATTGGAGAAATGGATAGCCGAAGGGCACGTCACTTCTCCTTTTTTACATATAGGATGCGGCAGCAATCTGTTGTTTGTGAAAGATTATGAAGGCATGGTGCTGCACTCGCGCATTGGGGGCATAGAAGTGACCGCGGAAGATGACGGGCAGGTGCATGTACGTGTGGGTGCGGGTGTAGTATGGGATGATTTTGTAGCTTACTGTGTGGAGCAAGGCTGGTATGGCGCGGAGAACCTGTCGCTGATACCCGGTGAGGTAGGAGCGGGCGCCGTGCAGAATATCGGTGCTTACGGTGTAGAGGTGAAAGACCTCATAGAGTCTGTGGAGACGATAAACATCCACGGTAGGAAGCGTGTCTATCGGAAAGACGAATGTGAATATGCCTATCGGAAAAGCCTTTTCAAAAAGCCTGAAATGAAATCGGTCTTTGTGACTTACGTGAATTTCGTACTGAGCAAGAAGGAGCATTATACATTGGATTATGGTACAATCCGTCAGGAGCTTGCCGGGTATCCGTCAGTGACCTTAGCCACTTTGCGCCGTGTGATTATAGATATTCGCGAAAGCAAATTGCCCGACCCGAAAGTGCTGGGTAATGCCGGGAGTTTCTTTATGAATCCCATCGTGCCTCGTGCGCAATTTGAAGCGTTACTGGACTTGTATCCCACCATGCCTTATTACGAGGTGGATGCCGGGCGGGTGAAGATTCCCGCCGGATGGATGATAGACCAATGCGGCTGGAAAGGCAAGGCCTTAGGTCCTGCCGCCGTGCACGACAAGCAGGCTTTGGTGCTTGTGAATCTGGGTGGTGCAACCGGAAAAGATGTGGTTGCCCTGTCAGATGCTGTCCGAGCCTCAGTAAAGGAGAAATTCGGAGTGGAAATTTGTCCGGAAGTGAACTTTATAGAATGATTAACCGATAATCATCAATCACTGTTTTATGAAACTGACTATATTAGGAAGCGGAACATCTACCGGAGTGCCGGAAATTGGTTGCACATGCCCGGTCTGCACATCTGCCGACCCGCGGGACAGCCGTTTGCGTGCATCTGCCCTGTTGCATACGGACGATGCGGTGATATTGATAGACTGCGGTCCCGATTTCAGGACACAGATGCTGCGTGCTTCCGTGTACGAGCGGATAGACGGCGTGCTGATAACCCATGAGCATTACGACCATGTGGGCGGATTGGACGATTTGCGCCCTTTCTGCCGTTTCTCGGAAATACCTGTCTATTCGGATGCCTACACAGCCGCTCATCTGCGGGCACGGATGCCTTATTGCTTTGTGGATAAGAAATATCCGGGTGTGCCGCGCATTTATTTGCAGGAAGTGGAAGCAGGCAGGCCTTTCTACGTGCGGGAAACGGAAATACTGCCGGTTACCGTGATGCACGGGCGGCTGCCCATTCTGGGATACCGTATCGGCAGGCGGCTGGGGTATGTAACGGACATGCTTACGATGCCGGATGCTTCGTATGAACAATTACAGGGACTGGATGTTTTGGTAATAAACGCCTTGCGGCAGCAGCCGCACTCTACGCACCAAAGCATATCGGAAGCGCTGGCGGCAGCGGAACGTATCGGCGCAAGGGAAACTTATTTCATCCACATGAGTCATCATGCAGGGTTGCATGCCGAAATCGACCGCCAACTGCCGCCCCATGTGCACTTTGCGTATGACGGTATGGAAATAGATTTCTAAACTTTTTGAAACATTTGTTTTGTTTTATTAGTATAAATGTTTATTTTTGCCAACAGTTGACGAATGTATGCCATGAAGATTCGAATCCTTATACGAATAGCCGTTATTGTGTCCATAGTATTGCTGTGTACAGGTTTTGGCGTATACTCGTTTCTGCGAATGAATGCAGTGGAAAACCGGCAGGATTTTAATCTCTTTACGTTAGTGCCGCAAGATGCCACGGCTGTACTTGAGACAGACCGTATGGCGGATTTGATGGAAGATATCGACGGCTTGCATTGCAGCAAGGATGAGCATTTCCTGTATGTATCGGAACTTTTTGTATGCCTGAAGAAGTATTTCAATACATTGGTAGGTGATACGCCGCATGGACTGAGCAGGCAGATGAACAAAATGCTCATCAGCTTCCACGAGCCGGATACTCCCTTGAACCAGGTGTTGTATTGCAGCCTGGGGGAGGGGGATTACGAACTGGTGGAGTCTTTCGTGCGTAAATACTGTTCCAGCACTTTCCCTTCCAAGTATTTTGATTACAACGGTGAGGAAATACGCATCTATCCCACGACGGACGGGCGTTTTCTTGCGGCTTATTTCACCCCGGATTTTCTGGCTGTCAGCTTTCAGAAGCGTCTGATAGAGCAGGTTATCGATGCCTGCCGTTCCAGACAATCATTGATGGACATGGCATCTTTCCGTACCATGTATGCCGGTAAGCGTAACAATGTGGCGGCAACAGTGTATGTACGCATGAAAGAAGTGGGAATGGGCAAGAATACAGACGGCATTCGTCCGCAGACGCATCTGGGAAGTTGGGCAGAGTTTGATATGAAGTTCAATGAAGAAGCCGTTTATTGTTCCGGTATCAGTCACGGAGCGGATACAGCCCGGACGTTTATCAATGCGCTTCGCAGACAGGAACCGATAAAGGATTTTTCGGGAGAACGGCTGCCGGTCTCTGTTTTCTTCTACAACCAGTGGGCAATCTCGGATTTGGAAGCCATATTCGGCTTTACTTCGCAGCAGGAATATGCTAAGGCTGCCTATTCCGATTATATCAAGAAGCGGGATGGCGAGTGGATGGAATTTATGAAAACGTATGCGGGAGAGAATGTCATGTCTTGCCTGTTTCATTCCAAGGATACTACCGACCGGCATCCCTGCGCTGTAATGAGCGTTGCTGTAAAAGATGAAGCGCAGGCAGAACGTGCTCTGCAAAAATTGCTGTATGCCACTCCCGAAGAAAAAGGCGCTCCGGCCGTGGAGCGGACCTATCCGAACTACAGGCGATACCCGCGTGCACGGAAGTACCGGCAGTATATGTTGCCTCGGAATACCGTATTGACACAACTGACAGGCATTACGGAATCCGCGCTTCACACCTACGCCTGCTTCTATAAAGGAGCTTTGTTGCTGGCGCCCGATGCACAGAGTCTCTCCGCTTATGTGGACGCTTTGGAGAACGGGGATGTGCTGGATGGAACTTCGGTGTACGAGGAAGGTGTAGGCAGTCTTTCTCCTTATTATAACTTTGCCATGATGGTGGATATGGAAGAGATGATGCGTCAGCCGGAAACTTATGTGCGGTTGGTTCCGAATTTTTTCTTCCGTCATTCCGATTTCTTCCGCCACTTCACTATAGCCATACAGTTTACTTGTGCGGAAGGAGTGGTGTATCCGAATCTCGTCTTGCTGTATAAAGGAGAGAAAATAGGGGAGTTTGAAGAAGTAGGGAATTGAAAAATAAGAGAAATAGAAAAGAGGGCTTGTCAAAATTAAAATCCGCTTACTATTTGTTTTTTATTAGGTACGGATTATGCGGAAAACACGGATTTCACAGATTTTCTTTATTCTTTTTCTGTGAAATCCGTGTTTTCCGCGTAATACGTGCCTAAAAAAGAAACAGATAGTAAGCGGATTTTAGCTTTGACACATATTCTGTCCGGATTCTGGTACTATCTCATTCGGTTATTTGGGCGATTGTGGCTTTTACTCTTTCTTGGGTTGTCACATTCCGTTCAAATTCATTGATTTGTACGGTTGCCCCCATCGGTACCCGTTCTTTGCGGTATTGCATACGGCTTGCTACGGTTTCCCTTGCAGAGAAATGAAATTCGTGGATACCCGTTTCGCGGGCAATGCGTGCGATGTTGCTCTCATTTACTCCGCAACCGGCGAGTAAGGTAATGCGTCCTGCTGCTTGCAACTGGAGTTCTTTCAATAGAGGAATGCCCGCTTCGGCGGTGGGTTGCTGACCGGAAGTCAGGATACGGTTACATCCGAGGCTGATAATATCTTCCAATGCCTTTTGCGGATTGCGGCAAACATCGAAAGCCCGGTGAAAAGTTACCGATATGTCTTGGGCAGCTTCCATAAACTGCTTCATTAGAGGAATATCCACTTCACCATCTGCCGTCAGACAGCCTAAAACAATACCGTCTGCCCCTAAACGGCGGGCATTGTCTATGTCCTTTAGCATGATACGTTGCTCGATAGGGGAATACAGGAAATCACCGCTGCGGGGGCGGATAATGACGTGCAACCTGGTGTTTTGCAAGACTTCTCTCGCTATGACAATATCACCGTAGGAAGGGGTTGTTCCCCCTTCGGGTATCCCGGCGCACAATTCTACCCGATTGGCTCCGCCGGCTTGGGCGGCGATGCAACTCTCTACGGAGTTTGCGCAGACTTCAAATAAATACTCCTTCATGGCTTTGGTTTTTGCATTATACCGGCAAAAATAAGAAAACTCCGCAAACTCCGGAACAATATAAAATAAAAAAAGGAGCGAAGGTCCGATACCAACGCTCCTCTTATGGTTTTGATTCTCTTGTTTACTTAGCGTAACTTACTGCACGCGTTTCGCGGATAACAGTAATCTTTACCTGTCCGGGATAGGTCATTTCATCCTGTATCTTCTTGGCTATTTCGCCGGAAAGGTTTTCCGTTGCCTTATCGTCAATCTTGTCTGCACCGACGATTACGCGTAACTCGCGTCCTGCCTGGATAGCATATGTCTTCGTTACGCCCGGATAGGACATAGCCAGCTGTTCGAGGTCGTTCAAGCGTTTAATGTAAGCCTCTACGATTTCGCGGCGTGCTCCCGGACGTGCTCCGGAGATGGCATCGCATACTTGTACAATGGGAGCCAGCAGGCTGGTCATCTCCACTTCGTCATGGTGAGCGCCGATGGCATTGCAGATATCCGGTTTTTCCTTGAATTTCTCCGCCAGTTTCATTCCGTAGAGTGCGTGTGGCAATTCCGGTTCTTCATCGGGCACTTTACCGATGTCGTGCAGCAATCCGGCACGTTTTGCCTTCTTGGGATTCAAACCAAGTTCGGATGCCATCACAGCACAGAGATTGGCTGTTTCGCGGGCATGTTGCAACAGGTTCTGACCGTAGGAAGAACGGTATTTCATCTTACCGATGATACGGATAAGTTCGGGATGCAGGCCATGGATACCCAGGTCTATGGTGGTGCGTTTACCGGTTTCGATGATTTCTTCTTCCACTTGCTTGCGTACTTTGGCTACTACTTCCTCGATACGTGCCGGGTGGATACGTCCGTCTGTTACCAGCTGGTGCAGCGCCAGACGGGCAATTTCGCGGCGAACAGGGTCGAAAGCTGATAATACGATAGCTTCCGGAGTGTCATCCACAACGATTTCCACACCGGTAGCTGCTTCCAGCGCACGGATATTGCGTCCTTCACGGCCGATGATACGTCCTTTGATTTCGTCCGATTCGAT
>OGME01001904.1_pt1 | contig 10859 bp, 8 predicted proteins | sample 1572981 | NCBI WGS metagenome assembly OGME01 (sample SAMEA2581902, study PRJEB24529) | metagenome | biome: Human gut stool | place: China | collected 2011
GCTGGCCGGGCGGACCTTCCTGCGGGACTCCCGTCCCCGCCGCCGGAAATCCCCCCGCAGCGCCGTGCTCCACGCCATGACCCACGGCGGACAGCGCACGGAGCAGGAGGCCGCCGACCGGCTGGGCACCATCCTGGACACCATCCGCCGGATGGAGGGCAGCCTGTCCTATGCCCTGCTGATGGCCTGCCTGGGATTGTGCATTGTCCTGGTGTGCATCCTGCTGTACGTTTTCTGATTGCAAAAGAGCTGCCGCAGCCTCGCGGCAGCTCTTTTGTTTGCGCAGGAAACAGTTGTATTTGCCCGGTTGGTGTGATATACTGCTATATTGATATGATAGCATTCCGGGGGCGTGTACCCCCGTGAGAAATGAGGGATTGTATATGAAAATCGTAGTGTTGGCCGGCGGCCTCAGCACCGAGCGGCAGGTATCTCTGACCAGCGGCACCGGCGTGTGCCGCGCCCTGCGGGAGCGGGGCCACCAGGCCATCCTGGTGGATATGTTCCTGGGGCTGGAGGATTACAACGGCAGCCTGGCGGATATCTTCGACGCGCCGGACGGCCTGTGCGGCGACAACCGGGTCCACTCCACCGAGCCGGACCTGGAGGCCGTGCGCCGCAGCCGCCGGGATCAGGGCCCTTCCATGCTGGGAAAGGACGTGCTGGCGGTGTGCGCCATGGCAGACCTGGTGTTCCTGGCTCTCCACGGCTCCTGCGGCGAGGACGGACGGATCCAGGCCACCCTGGACCTGCTGGGCGTGCCCTATACCGGCAGCGGCTATCTGGGCAGCGGCATGGCCATGGACAAATCCGTTACCAAGCGGTTTCTGGAGTCTGAGGGTATTCGCACGGCACCGTGGCGTGACGTCCATTACACGGCCTCCGATATCCCCCGTCTGGTGGAGGAGTTGGAGGTCCCCTGCGCCGTGAAGATCGTCAACGGCGGCTCCTCCATCGGCGTGGAGCTGCCGGACACCCGGGAGGAGCTGGCCCAGACCCTGGAGCGGATGCTGGCCTACGGAAACCACGTCATCGTGGAGAAGAAGATCAAGGGTCGGGAGATCCAGGTGGCCGTTCTGGGCGACACCTATCTCCCCGCCGTGGAGATCATCCCCCGGGGGGCCTATTTCGACTATTTCTGCAAGTATCAGAAGGACGGTGCCCAGGAGATCTGCCCCGCCCCCATCACCCAGGAGCAGTGGCGCACCGTGGGCGAGCTGGCCCTGCGCCTGCACCGGGCCCTGGACCTGGGCGTCTATTCCCGGGCGGACTTCATCCTGGATGAGGAGGGGAGCTTCTGGTGCCTGGAGATCAACACCCTCCCGGGCATGACCCCCACCAGCCTGGTGCCCCAGGAGGCGGCCCAGGTGGGCCTGAGCTACGGCGACCTGTGCCAGCGCATTGTGGACGAGTCCCTGGCCCTGCGCAAGGGAGGCCGGGCATGAGGCCCCTGCCGGCGGCGGACATCTGCCGTGCCGTAGACGGGACCTTCCTTCAGACCGGCGGCGACACCGTCACCGGCGTCACCAGCGACAGCCGCCATATCGCCTCCGGCGACCTGTTCATCCCCTTGGTAGGAGCCCGGTTCGACGGGCATGACTACATCGACACGGCCCTGTCCTCCGGGGCTGCCGGCTGCCTGTGCAACCGTGTGCCGAAGACCCTGCTGCCCGGCCGGTTCTATATCCGGGTGCAGGACACTACCCTGGCTCTGGGCGCTCTGGCAGCCTGGTACCGGGGGCTGTATGACATCCCCGTGGTACAGGTCACCGGCTCCGCCGGAAAGACCACCACCAAGGAGATGATCGCCTCGGTGCTGTCCCGGCATTTCCGGACCCTGAAAACCCAGGCCAATCTCAACAATCACATCGGCACGCCCCAGACCCTGCTGCGGCTGGAGCCCTGCCATCAGGCGGCGGTGATCGAAACGGGCATGGACCACTTCGGCCAGATCCGCTATATGGGCAGCTTAGTGCAGCCCACCATCGCCGTGATCACCAACGTCGGCGACGCCCACATTGAAAACCTGGGCGGCACCCGTCAGGGGACCCTGCGGGCCAAGTGCGAGATTTTCGACCACCTGCGCCCCGGCGGCCTGGCAGTGCTGTGCGGCGACGATGCATTGCTCAACGGCCTGGACCTGCCCTTTGAGACCCTCCGCTGCGGCAGGAGCGAACACTGCAATGTCCGGGTCACGGACATCGTCCGCCGGGGCATCGACGGCCTGGACTGCACCGTCACCACCCCCCGCCGCAGCTACCGGCTGTCCATCCCCTCCCCCGGGGACTACATGATCTACTCCACCTCCATGGCCGTGGCCATCGGCGAATATCTGGGCCTGTCGGAGCAGGAGATCGTCGAGGGCGTGGCCGGGTATGTGTCCACCGGCTCCCGTATGCGGCGCATCCGCCTGCCGGAGGACCGGCTCATCATCGACGACTGCTACAACGCCAATCCCCAGGCCATGGAAGCGGCGCTGGAGATTCTGGCAGACACCGCCTGCCGCCGCCGGGTGGCGGTGCTGGGCGACATGGGGGAGCTGGGCCCCATCAGCCGGGACGCCCACCTGCAGGTGGGCCGCACCACTGCCCGGCTGGGGCTGGACGCGGTGATCGCCATCGGCCCCAAGGCCGCCGCCATCGCCCAGACTGCCGGTCCCCGGGCACAGCATTTCGCCGCCATTGAGGAGGCCCTTCCGGCCCTGCGCCGGGAATTCACCCCCGGCACCGCCGTGCTGGTGAAGGCGTCCCACGCCATGGAATTCGGCAAAATTGTCATTGAATTGGAAAAAATGTAACGAATCGACCATATGATAGATATCAGCGTAACCGACCTGGTCAAGTCCTTTGACCTGGAAAAGAAAATACTGGACGGTGTGTCCTTCCAGATCGACACCGGTGAGCGGGTGGGCCTGCTGGGCAAAAACGGCGCGGGGAAATCCACGCTGTTCAACATCCTCACCGGGGAGCTGGACTATGACTCCGGCCAGGTGCTCATTGCACCGGGCCGCCGGGTGGGCCTGATCTCCCAGATCCCGGTGTATCCCGCGGGATACACCGTGGAGGACGTTCTGCGCTCCGCCTTTCAGCGCACCACCGCCCTGAAGGAGGAGATGGACCGCCTGACCCGGCAGATGGAGCAGGGGGACAGCGATCCCCAGACCCTGCGGCGCTACGGCGAGCTCACCGCCCGGTTCGAGGGCCTGGGCGGCTATGACACCGACACCGCCGTCAACAAGGTCTCCAACGGCCTGTCCATCGACGGCGATATGCGGCGGAGACTGTTCGACCAGCTGTCCGGCGGGGAGAAAACCCGGGTGAACCTGGGCCGTCTGATCCTGGAGGACACGGACATCCTCCTGCTGGACGAGCCCACCAACCATCTGGACCTGCAGGCCACCGAGTGGCTGGAGGACTATATCCGCTCCTTCCGGGGCACCGTGGTCACCATCTCCCACGACCGCTATTTCCTGGACCGCACCGTCACCCGCATCATTGAAATTCTGGACGGCGAGGCGGAGTTTTACAGCGGGAACTACAGCTTTTATGCCATTGAAAAGGAGCGCCGCTATCAGGAGCGCATGAAGCAGTATCTGAAGGAGCAGGCCAAGATCCAACAGCTGGAGAAGGCGGTGGAGCAGATGCACCTGTGGGCCTTTATGGGCAACGACGCCCTGCACAAGCGAGCCTTTTCCATGGAAAAGCGCATTGAGCGCATGCGCACCGTGTCCAAGCCCACCCGGGCCAAGAAGATGGACGCCCGCTTCGCCAGCCGGGAGTTCCGGGGCGACGAAGTACTGCAGCTGAAGGGCGTGTCCAAGTCCTTCGGTGACCGCACCCTGTTTTCCGACGTGTACCTGCGGGTGGAGGGCGGCGAGCGCATCGCCTTTCTGGGAGAAAACGGCGCAGGGAAAACCACCCTGCTGAACATGATCACCGGGGCCGAGCCCGTGGACAGCGGCATCATCCGCATGGGGCCCGCCATCCGGGCGGCCTATCTGCCTCAGATCATCCACTTTGAGCACCCGGAGCGCTCCTTGCTTGACACCATGCTCTATGAAAAGAAGGGCATGACGCCCCAGACCGCCCGCAACCGCCTGGCGGCCTATCAGTTCCAGGGGGAGGACGTGTTCAAAAGCGTGTCGGTCCTCTCCGGCGGCGAGCTCAGCCGCCTGCGGCTGTGCATGCTCATGGACGAGGAGATCAACTTCCTGATCCTGGACGAGCCCACCAACCATCTGGACATCGCGTCACGGGAGTGGATCGAGGAGGCGGTGGAGGCCTTCGACGGCACCCTGCTGTTCGTGTCCCATGACCGGTATTTCATCAACCGCTTCGCCACCCGGGTCTGGGAGCTGGCGGATGGCACCATCAACGACTATCCCATGGGCTTTGCCCAGTACCGGGCCGTCAAGGCAGAGGAGAAAAAGCCCGCCCCCGCCCCGGTCCAGAAGAAAAAGCAGGACACCCGGCCCCCTCGGGCCGGACGGGAAAAGCAGGCCGCCCGCCGCCAGCTGACCATCTGCGAAACCGGCATCTCCAAGCTGGAGGAGCGCTGCCGCCAGCTGGACGCCGAAATGGAACAGAATGCCTGCAACGCGGAAAAGCTCCAGGAGCTGTATCGGGAAAAGCAGAATGTGGAGGCTCAGCTGGAGCAAGAGATGGCCCGCTGGGAGGAGCTGTCTCTGCAATTGGAGGAATAATCAGGAGGACCATTATGCGTGATATTTTGTGTATGTACTACTCCCGCACCGGCGCCACGCGCCAGGCCATGACGGAGATCGCCCAGGCCCTGGACGCAGAGCTGGTGGAGCTTACCGACGGCGTGGACCGCCAGGGCGCCCGGGGCTATCTCCGTTCCGGCATGGACGCCATGCGCCGGGCCACCCTGCCGCTGGCCCCCTATGAAACGGAGCGCCCCCTGTCTGAATACCGGCTGGTGATTCTGGGCACCCCCGTGTGGGCGGGCCGCTGCGCCTCCCCGGTCCGGGCGCTGCTGAAGCGCCGGGGGCTGGAGCTGGAAAGGGTGGCCTATGTGCTGACCCGGAAAAGCTCCCGGAAGTATGAGGAGATTTATGAGCAGATGGACCAGTACACCGCCCGGCCCCGCCTGCTGGAGGTATCCCTGCGGCCGGGAGCCGTGGGATACGAGTTCTGGCGGGACAAGCTGGTGGGCGAGGTGCGCCGCTATCTGGACACCCAGTAAGGAGTCCGTATGCTGGAGAAATTACAAGCCATCGCCCGGCGGCTGGACCAGGTGGAGCGGCAGCTGTCGGACCCGGCGGTGTACGCCGACCGGGAGTTCCTGACCCTCCTGAGCCGGGAGCAGAAGGAGCTGACCCCCATCGTGGCCGCCTTCCGGGCCTGGCAGCAGGCGGAGACGGACTGCGCCGGGGCCCAGGAGCTGCTGTCGGACCCGGAAATGCGGGAGCTGGCCCAGGAGGAGCTGCACCGGGCACGCCAGGAGCGGGACCGCCTGTCGGAGGAGCTCAAGCGCCTGCTGCTGCCCCGGGACCCCAACGACGACCGGAACGTCATCCTGGAGGTCCGGGCCGGCATCGGCGGCGAGGAGGGGGCCCTGTTTGCGGCGGACCTGCTGCGGATGTACGCCCTGTATGCCGAGCGCCGGGGCTGGAACATGGAACTGGTGTATGTAAACACCACGGAGCTGGGCGGCGTCAAGGAGGCCAGCGCCACCATCGAGGGACAGGGGGCCTGGTCCCGCCTGAAATTCGAGGCCGGGACCCACCGGGTCCAGCGGGTGCCGGAAACCGAGTCCTCCGGCCGCATCCAGACCTCCGCCGCCACCGTGGCCGTGATGCCTGAGGCGGAGGAGGTGGAGTTCACCATCGACCCCAAGGACCTGCAGATCGACACCTTCCGCTCCTCCGGCGCAGGCGGCCAGCACGTCAACAAGACCGAGTCTGCCATCCGCATCACCCACCTGCCCACCGGCACGGTGGTGGAGTGCCAGGACGAGCGCAGCCAGTATAAAAACAAGGACCGGGCCATGAAAATCCTGCGCTCCAAGCTCTACGAGGCCCAGCAGGAGAAGCAGAACGCCGCCATTGCCGCCCAGCGGAAAAGCCAGGTAGGCACCGGCGACCGGTCCGGCAAAATCCGCACCTATAATTTCCCACAGAACCGGGTCACCGATCACCGGCTCACCGGTGATGCGAAAAATTTCAATATTGCCGCCATCATCAACGGCGACCTGGACCCCCTCATTGACGCGCTGACCCTGGCCAACCAGGCCCAGCGGCTTCAGGAGGGGACCGAGAAAGGAGAATGAATCATGGAAGCTCCCATCAAGACCCGCTACGACAAGGCCGGACCCCAGGTGGCCGAGGCCCTGCGCCGCCGCCATTTTGAGGCCCACTATGTCTCCACCGCCCAGGAGGCCCTGGAGCTGGCCCTGACCCTGATCCCCAAGGACCGCACCGTTTCCTGGGGCGGCACCGCCACCGCCGCCCAGATCGGCCTGATGGACCGCCTGCACCAGGGTGACTATCAGCTCATCGACCGGGACACCGGCAAGACCCCCGAAGAAAAGCAGGCCCTGATGCGCCAGGCCCTGACCTGCGGCACCTTCATCATGAGCAGCAACGCCATCTCCGCCGACGGCCAGCTGGTGAACATCGACGGCAACGCCAACCGGGTGGCCGCCCTGTGCTTTGGGCCGGAAAGCGTCCTGGTCATCGCCGGGATGAACAAGGTCATGGGCGACCTGGACAGCGCCATCGCCCGGGCCCGCCAGGTGGCGGCTCCCGCCAACGCCCAGCGCTTCGACATCAAGACTCCCTGCGCCGTTACCGGAAGCTGCGGCGACTGCACCAGCCCCGACTGCATCTGCTGCCAGATGGTCATCACCCGGGCCTGTCGTCCCGCCGGCCGCATCAAGGTCATTCTGGTGGGCGAGGATCTGGGCTTTTAAGGCAAAAGAGGGATCCACTTGAACACCATTGTTTTTCACCCGGAATCCGACCCCAACGCAGTCCGGGACGCCGCCGCCATTCTGCGCCGGGGGGGGCTGGTAGGCATCCCAACGGAAACCGTATACGGCCTGGGAGCCGACGCCCTGAACGAGGACGCCGTGAGCCGCATTTTCCTGGCCAAGGGCAGACCTCAGGATAACCCGCTGATCATCCACGTTCCCGACGCCTCCTGGCTGGAGCAATACTGCCGGGACGTGCCGCCGGAGGCCTATCGCCTGGCGGAGCGGTTCTGGCCTGGCCCCCTGACCATGATCCTGCCCCGGCGGGATATCGTTCCCCTGCAAACCACCGGCGGCCTGGAGACGGTGGGCGTCCGCTGCCCGGACCACCCGGTGACCCTGGCCATCATCCGGGCCGCCGGGGTGCCCATTGCCGCCCCCAGCGGCAACACCTCCGGCCGTCCCAGTCCCACCACCGCCGCCCACATGATCGAGGACATGGACGGCAAGATCGACGGCATCGTGGACGGCGGCCCCTGCACCGTGGGGGTGGAGTCCACCATCATCGACCTGACGGTGACGCCGCCCCGGCTGCTGCGCCCCGGCGGTCTGCCTCTGGAGGCCCTGGAGGAAGTGCTGGGGGAGGTATCCGTGGACAAGGCCGTCACCGGCCTGCTGGCCGCCGGAGAGCATCCCCGGGCCCCGGGGATGAAATACCGGCACTATGCCCCCCACGCGCCGGTCACCGTGGTCACCGGCGCGCCGGACCGCAGCGCCCGCCGCATCCTGGGCCTGCTGTCGGACCAGGCGGGGGTCATCTGCTTCGACGAGTATGCCCCGCTGTATGCCGGGCACATCATCCATCGTCTGGGCCCGGCGGCGGACAAATCCGCCCAGGCCCGGCACGTATTCGACGCCCTGCGCACCTTCGACGGCACGGACGTCACGGAAATTTTCGCCCAGTGCCCCGATGACGGGGGCCTGGGTCTGGCGGTGGCCAACCGCCTGAAAAAGGCGGCAGGCTTCCATCTGGTGGACGCCGACCGGCCCATTCTCATCGGCCTCACCGGCGGCACCGGCGCGGGAAAAACCAGCGCCCTGGCGGCCCTGGAGGACCTGGGCGGCACGGTGCTGGACTGCGACGCCGTGTATCACGAGATGCTCCGCACGGACCCCGCCCTGCGGGGGGCCATCGAAGGGGCCTTCGGCCCGGTGTTCGGCCCCGACGGGACCCTGGACCGGCAGAAGCTGGGGAACATCGTGTTCTCCGACCCCGCCGCCCTGGGGCGGCTCAACGCCATCGTGTACGAATACCTGCCGCCGGAGCTGATGCGCCGGGCGGCGGGACAGTCCCTGGTGGGGCTGGACGCCATCAACCTGGTGGAAAGCGGCCTGGACCGGCTGTGCGCCTGCACCGTGGCGGTGCTGGCTCCGGCGGAGGACCGGGTCCGCCGCATCATGGCCCGGGACGGCATCAGCCGGGACTATGCCCGGCTGCGGATCTCCGCCCAGCCGTCCGACGGCTTTTACCGGGAGCACTGCTCCCATATCCTGGAAAACACCTGCGCCGGTCCGGCGCAGTTCCGGGATCAGGCACGGATTTTCTTCCGGAAAATGCTCCGGGAAATCGAACATATTTGAGGAGGAATCAGAACCATGACAGACGAAATGAAGGCCAAGCGCGAAAAGCTGTTCTCCAGCCCCAAAAACGGCTATGACCTGGTGGACCAGGCGGCCCTGGAGGCCATGGAGACCTATTGCGAGACCTACAAGCAGTACCTGGACAACGGTAAGACCGAGCGGGAGTGCACCGACTACACCATCCAGCTGGCCCAGGCCCAGGGCTATGTCCCCTATCAGCGGGGCATGAGCCTGAAGCCCGGCGACAAGGTGTACCGCGTGAACCGGGGCAAGAGCGTGATGCTGGCCAAGATCGGCCGCCAGGACCTGTCCCACGGCGCCCAGATCGTGGCCTGCCACATTGACTCCCCCCGTCTGGACTTCAAGCCCCATCCCCTGTATGAGGACAGCGAGCTGGCCTACGGCAAGACTCACTATTACGGCGGCATCCGCAAGTACCAGTGGGTGGCCATCCCACTGGAGCTGCGGGGCGTGGTGGTCCTGCGGGACGGCACCGTGGTGAAGGTGGTCCTGGGCCAGGGCAGCGAGCCCAAGTTCGTCATCACCGACCTGCTGCCCCACCTGGGCGCGGAGCAGGGCAAGAAGCCCCTTAACGAGGCCATTCCCGGCGAGAACCTGAACCTGCTGATGGGCAGCCGCCCCCTGGGCGAGGACGGCGACTCCGACCGCGTGAAGCTGCGGGTGCTGGATATGCTCCACGAGAAATACGGCATCTGCGAGGATGACTTCACCTCCGCCGAGCTGGAGGTGGTCCCCGCCTTCAACGCCACGGACCTGGGCCTGGACCGCAGCCTCATCGGCGCATACGGCCACGACGACCGGGTGTGCGGCTACGCCGCCCTGAAGGGCCTGTTCGACATCGACGTGCCCGAAAAGACCGCCGTGTGCATGCTGGCCGACAAGGAGGAAGTCGGCTCCATGGGCGTCACCGGTATGCAGTCCGCCTTCTTCGACACCTTCATGGAGGACCTGTGCCAGAGCCAGGGCGTCAGCCTGCGGGTGTGCTATGAGAGCTCCTTCTGCCTGTCCTCCGACGTCACCGCCGCCTATGACCCCAATTTTGCCGAGGTGTATGAGAAGCGCAACGAGTCCCGGGTGAACTATGGTCTGGGCATCTGCAAGTATACCGGTGCCCGGGGTAAGGGCGGCTCCTCCGACGCCGACGCCGAAACCGTGGCCTATGTCCGCCGCGTGCTGGACAACGCCGGTGTGGTGTGGCAGATCGGCGAGATGGGCAAGATCGACGCCGGCGGCGGCGGCACCGTGGCCCAGTACATGGCCAACCGCAACATCACCACCATCGACGCCGGTGTGCCGGTTCTGAGCATGCACTCCCCCTTTGAAACCGTGGGCAAGCTGGATTGCTACATGAACTATCTGGGCTGCATGGCCGTCTATAACGCGTAAAACGCCCCATAAAAAACTGCGCTGCCGTGAGGCAGCGCAGTTTTTGAGTGCTAAAAAAGCCTCGCAGAGTTTGCCGCCCGCAGGCGGCAAAGCAAATGAGATCATTTTCGGCCAGGGCGTGTACCTGACCGAAAATACTTCTCAGGCTGCAAGTGTGGAATTGGTTCGCCATCAGCGAACCAATTATGCGCGCAGCAGACTGCAAGCCTTTTGTCCCAAAAGGACTTTGCCCTTTTGGGACAGTCTCTTACAGAATCAGCAGCAGGCCGATGGCGATGAGGACCTCCTCGTCCGCCTTCTGATAGAACAGGAAAAACAGGATCAGAAGCAGCAGCAGATCCCCGGCGTCCATGTCCCCCAGGTGCAGCTTCGCCAGCAGCCGGTTCAGAAACTGCCGCTCCGGGGCAGGTGCCGGAGGCGGTGCCGGTTCCGGCCCGGGCGGAGGAGGCCCCGGCCTGGGCGGGGACGGCTGGGGACGGGGCGGAGACGGCGGAGCCGTCTCCTGCTGGGGCACCCGGTCATATACCCCGTTGTCGTTGCGGATATAGCGGTTATACATGACTACCCCTCCCAATCCGCCAGCAGCTTTTTCCCCACATGGATCAGCCGCGCCAGCCGGGCCGCCCGCTCGATCTTCCCTTGCTTTTCTTCCTTCAGGAACGGGCGCAGGGCCTGGAGCAGCTGCAAAGCGGCGCTGTTCTCCGTACCCAGCTCACCGGCCAGGGGCAGCAGCTTCCCCAGGAGCTTCGGGTCCAGTCCGCCCAGGGCCGCTCCCAGGTCAGGCCCCGGCGGCGGGGCAGGGGGCGGCGGGGCCGCCTTCTGCTCCCCCATGGCTCCGGACAGCTGCTGGGCCATCTGGTGATGGGGGCCGAGGCAGT
>OGME01001909.1_pt1 | contig 10838 bp, 8 predicted proteins | sample 1572981 | NCBI WGS metagenome assembly OGME01 (sample SAMEA2581902, study PRJEB24529) | metagenome | biome: Human gut stool | place: China | collected 2011
GCATTGTTAAGGCATGCACAGCATTGTTAAGGCATGCACAGCATTGTTAAGGCATACTTATCGTTACTAAAGCGTACTTATCGTTACTAAACCTTACCCAACCTTACCGAAGCGTATTTTCCGCCTTGTCTCTGCCGTATCTTTGTTTCAACGAAACGAGGTAAGGAATATCGCCGCGGAGACTTCTTCTCCTCCAACCGTCAGAGACAATCAATCAGTATTAACATTAGAAAAAAACGAACTTCATTATGGCAATCATCGTAGAACCTGTGCAACGCTATCAGAAAGTCGGTGACAAGACTTCCCCGCAACTGTACTACCTGAAGCGGAAAGCCAACAACTCCCGCCTGTACAACACCAAGCGCATCGCGCAAGAGATTGAAGAACTGGGCGGTATGTCCGCCGAAGACGTGGAACACGTGGTCACCGCCCTCGTACGCAACATCAAACGCAAGCTGACAGACGGCGACAGCGTAAAACTGGACGGCCTCGGTGTGTTCTACACCACTTTCCACAGCAAAGGAACCGCCAGCTCGGAAGAATGCACCGTAAAGAACATCGACAAAGTGAACATCCGCTTCCTCACCGACAGCGGTCTGCGCCTTGTCAACGACTCCGGAGCCACCACCAAAGGCAGCCCCAACAACGTGGCGTTCAGCCTCTACAACCCCAAAGAGGACGGTCCCTCCGGTGGCGGTGGCAGCGGCAGCGGTGACGGCGGAGAGGAAGAAAATCCGCTGGGATAAGTCCCGCAAGGAAAGCTATCCGGTTTCCCCCTCTCCCTGTGTATGAGGGGGGGGAACAAAGCAACAATTCGCAATTGCAAGGTAATCCTTCACAATTAATGCGAATCAGTAGTTGAATTTATAGTTCATTATTATACGGATTTGAGCTTTTTCACCACAGAGGGCACAGAGACTCACAGAGTCTTTCTCTTTTTATGAGGCAAAACATTTTATTTATGAGGCAAAACATTCTGTCATTCAGAGCGTAGCGAAGAATCTGCTCTCCCTATACTGGGATGAGTATTGACATGAGTGAGTATTGACATGAGTGAGTATTGACATGAGAGAGTAGATTCTTCGCTCCGCTCTGAATGACAGATACTATCGAGTAGCAAGATTAACACTCTGTGAAACTCTGTGCACTCTGTAAAACTCTGTGAAACTCTATGCACTCTGTAAAACTCTATGCACTCTATGCGCTCTGTGTACTCTGTGGTGAAAGCATTCATTACTTGCAAGGTTATAAACTTAATTCAAATACTGATTCGCACAATTAATTAATAATCAAAAAAATCAAAACTCCTATGGCAACAAAATCATCTTGGTGGGACAAGTTCCTCAAAATCGTAATCGCAGTAGCATCGGCCGTTCTCGGCGCAGTAGGCGCCAAAGCCATGCCCATGTAACTCATCACTCCTCGTTCCTCACTCCTATCTCCTCATTCCCATGCGTACAATCACCCTGATCATCATCCATTGCAGCGCCACGTGCGAAGACCGCCCCTTTACGGAGCAGGCACTGGAAGCCGCCCACCGCCAACGCGGTTTCGACGGCACAGGCTATCACTTCTACATCCGTCGCGACGGCCGCATACTCACCACCCGCTCCCCCGAACGTCCCGGAGCACATGCCCGCGGCTACAACGCCCACTCAATAGGCATCTGTTATGAGGGCGGTCTGGACCACTACGGCATGCCCAAAGACACTCGCACCGAGTGGCAACGCCATTCGCTCCGCGTCCTCGTCAGGACGCTGCTGCTGGACTACCCCGGCGCCCAAGTGGTGGGACATCGCGACCTGAGCCCCGACCTCAACGGCAACGGCGAGGTGGAACCCATGGAATGGACAAAGCAATGCCCTTGCTTCGAGGTGAAGAGGGAGAAGTGGTAGGCGGACAGCCCGGAAAGAAGAGCTCGGAAAAAAGAACCGGAAAGAAGAGCCGGGAAAAAGAACCGGAAAGAAGAGCCGGGAAAAAGAACCGGAAAGAAGCATCGGGAAAAATAAGAAAAGTCTGAAGAGTAAGAAAGAGACAAGAGATGCTTAAAAGAGAGAAAGGGTGATGCCCAAATCAAATTCAGTTATCATTCTGCCATTCAAAGCAGCTGAATTTTATTGGGGCGTCACCCTTTCTCTTTTTATTCGTAACCGGCAGAATAAGTTCTGACTAATTCATTTTATATTATGAAAGTAACCGGCAGGACAATTACCATGCCCAATCGTCCAGATTCATACTGCTTTCTACTGTATTTTCCAAATCATCCGGCAGATTGCAGAAGAAATCGATTCCGGTCTTTTCCTCCAACTCATCAATGCTCAAAGCACTGGCTTTCAGCTCCTCCAATGTAGGCGCTTTGCTGTATTCCTTATGCTCCACTCTGAAACCAATGGCATGATATGCACCGTCCGTTTCGGAGAGGACGGCCATAAAGTAGTATTTGGGACAAGCCAGCCCGCCTTTGGTAAAGCCGTTTGCATCGGTCGTAGGCTTTATGTTGTCACCGCCATTCTTCTGACCTGTGTAGCTGACCAGCAGTTCATTGAGCGCACCGCCTTTAACCACGTACAACTTGCTGTAAGTAGTGGTGAAGTCTTTTTCCGCACCGCCCCACTTGCGTACCTGTTCCTCAAATTCAGCCCAGTAAGGACTGTTGAAGGAGTGTATCATGGGAGACATATTGCTGAAATAGAATGTCTGGTCGTTGGCTTCCTGCGTGAAAAGACGGTCGGCAGAACCGCAGATGTGTCCGCGGTCAAAGCCATCGCTCTTGTGCTGTTCATCGGTGACCTGCATGGCTTCGGGAAGCAAGGGGTCGACGACGAACTTGTCTTTGCGCTTCACTCCATCGCCTGCCTTGCGGGTTGTTTCATCGAACGCGAAAGCCACCCATGAGGAGTGCTTCTTTGTGTCGTCCCACTCCAAAGCGTAGTTCAGCAGCTCCGCACCGTTCACTTTCAGCGAATGTGCCACGAAAACGTTGGCTTCGTTCAGGCGGGGTATCTCAAGGTTGAGCGAATAGCCGCTTTTGTCCTTGGCGTTGGCATTGGCATTGGGCTTTACGTCTTCCTCTACCACATATTCTATTGTGACATTGTTACCGCTGATGCTGCACACGCGGAACTTGACGTATTGGTGGGCAGCCAGCGTTTCCGTATGTGCCCAATAGGTGGCGCCGTCCACTACGGGAACACCGTCAGCCTGCCAGGCATCGGCTTCGGGACGGGTTTTCATCTCGTCCAGACGGGTCGAGGTGCTCTTCACAAAGGCGTATTGCTTGCCGTAGAATGTCTTGTCCTGAATGTAGAACGGAGACTGGAAACCGTCCGGCTCGAACACCGTAAATCCTGCCTGCGGATTTTCATAACCTTTCAACACGAGTGTGGCGGCATTGTCCTGCGTTGTTTCAACGTATCCGTTATAGGGCGCATCGGAACCTTCGCATGCAACCACCGTAACCATTGCAAGCATCAACAGCCACAATCCTAATATATTGCTTATCTTTTTCATTTTTCTTTTTGATTTAAAATGCGATTCCTGATAATATAATGATGGTGTGTCAAAACTAAAATCAACGATCATTTTGACCGGTCATTGGCTTCGCTATGTTCTGCATGGCAGACTATACATTTTAAAGACACTTTGAGCGAAACTAATGATATGTTTGTCAGAGTTTTGACACACCCCACAGTATTCATCTACTCGGCAGGAGTTTCAGCGTCTCCTCCTTCTCCTTCTTCTCCTCCTTCTCCTTCTGCCACTTTTTCACGAACTATCACGTTTTGTACCTCCCAGGTAGGAGCAACATTATCGGTGCTGACATACTTGAAGGCTATGGTGACTTTCTGTCCGTTGTAGGCGCTCAGGTCTATCTTGTTGCTTATGAAGTCCCACTTCGTGCCATCTGTCCAGTTTTCCACTGTCAGGGCTGTCCATGTAGCGGTTTTCACATCATCGGAGTAATCGGTGGATACCATTACATTGAGGTTATCGGAAGGAGTTTCAGTGCGGAAGCGACAGGCATGGTCGAACAACAGTTCGGGTGCTTTCGATTTCTTGAAGTTCATAACGGGCGACACAAGCCAGCTTTCGGCTGCATGATTAGCCTTGTTGGCATAGGCGGATGCCTTCATATAGCCGTAAGAGTCCAACTTCCATACCCAGTTCACGTCATTGAGGAATATGTCCTGAATAGTAAAGCTGCCCATATCCTTCTTGAACGTTTCGTTCAGATACATGCTTGCCTCAACACTGATGCCCTCGGCATCCTGCGTAAAGGTGGTAGTGACGAGCTTACAGGAAGTTGTCTCTGTCCAGTCCTCTCCCAGCGTGTATTCGGCAACCACAGGCGTATCGGCTTTCTTGTTGTAGACCACCGCAACCATGTCACCCACAGCAGCGTAAGGGTATTTTTGTTTCAGATAGGTGGGCAACACAGCTTCCGGTTTCTCAATCATGTCTGCACCCAATGATTCGTAGAGAGCAGGCTCTGCCACAAGCAGTTTGGCTTCTTTCAGAGTGTATGGCTTCCATGTCTTGTTATCACCGTCGTACACGTAGAGCGCAGAAGCCGTAGGAGAAACGGTAGTGGCACGAGTGGCGGCAAGAGAACGGGTCTCTACAACGTCATTGTCCAGAATTTCTTTATAGAGAGATACATCCCAATAATCATTTTTCTCTTCTACAAGGAAGTTCTTCATTTCCCAAGTGGTACCTCCCTTGGCGGTACTTGTATACTTCAACGCAAAATGTATCTTTTTGCCTTTAAACTTCGACAGGTCTATACCACCGGTATTTACCATGTCCCAACTGTCTCCGGCAGGCCAATTAGGCACCTCAACATCTTCCCATGTAGCCGTTGCATAATCTCCCGTATAATCCTCGGATACCTTTACTCCTAAGACAGCCGATGCATCCGCACCTTTCAAATGATTCAGAGCAGCATCAAAAGAGAGCTGTGGACTGTTTGTTCCTGCCAGATCTATTTCCGGAGAAATAAGATAGCTTTCCGTAGCATAATTTTTCTTACTGATATACCCGGTAGCTTTCCAATATTTATATTGACTGTTATAGGTCCAGATTGCACTTGGAGCACCGCCATCGGATACGTTATGCACCTTGAAGCCTCCGTCATTTTCTGCTACTGTTTCAGTCCAATAAACTTTTCCTTCGAACATATCAGCCGGATAAGAACCAAAGGAGAACTTGTCTTTGAAATAGGTCAGTTTGATAGTCTTTCCCTTTTCCACGTTGGATACGGCAAAAGTTCCATCGCCATTGCTCTTAAACGCCCATTCGGCTCCTTCATCAGGCAGCTTGCTGCTTACATTAAAGCTGTTGTACGTCCCTTGCTGATAGATGTATTTTTCCAGCGGATTAAGCATTGTATAACCATTTGCACTCTTTGCAATGGTTATAACCCAGCCGCTGCCGTCCTCTGTACTGATAACATTGTTTTCTCCAACGGCTATCGGGGCAGGATTCATATAACCATAAGAACTATTGTCCTTGTCCAACTTTCCAAACGGATAATATTTTCCGTCTTTTCCCTTAGCAGCTATCACATATCTTCCACCTTCTTGGTCCAACGTTTTGGTAAGCTGATAGACAGTTGCCAGTCCTTCTCCCGAACTGGGTTCTAAGTTGGAGTAAGCATAGTTCACCACCTTCATCTCACCGTCAGTAGGATTGCTGACAGCAGCGGTCAGCAAAGCCGGAATCTTCTTCAATGTGGACGGAGAAAGGAAAGAAGCCTTTACACTCTCGCCCCATACCGTTTTGTAATCCTCCTCTGTCAAATCATAAGTGGACAGTTTCTTGAAATCGTCCATATAGTCCGACGGGCTGAAAAGCTTGTAGGTCACCACAAACTTGGAGCCTGCATCGGCATTGGGGTATTTGGACTTCAGATAGGCGGGAACGTAATCTTCCGCCGGAGCTTCCTCCGTAAAATAGTGGTTGGTGCCTACTGCTTCCAAGGCTTTTACAAACGTCTTCCCCTCAGGGTCTTTGGAAAGTGCCAGTTCCTGGTTGGCGGTCAGCTTGGAGATACTGCCGTAGTCGGATGTCTCCAGTGTCATGGCAATGTCCTTTACGTCGGTAATGCCGGGATTGATGTTGAATTGATCATCGTAATGGTCGTCACAAGCAGTCAACAGAGCCAGTAACGCTATCGAAGCGAATATTTTCTTCTTCATATCGTGAATGTTTTTTCGGTTTAGAAGTTAACTTTCAATCTTATGTTATATGTACGTCCGAAAGAATAGAACACATATACATTATCGGATGTAGCCACTGCACTCGCACTACTTGGGTTCCAAGCCTTGGAGATGTACTGATAGTTCAGCAGGTTGTTCACATTACCGGAAAGAACGGCATCCAGCTTGCCAAACTTGAAACGATACGAAGCGTTCATGTCCAACTGGCTGGCAGCAGGTATCTTCCAGGGCTCTGCCACTGCCGTCTCTTTTCCGACAGAAAGGATCGTGCCGTCTACGGCATAGTATGCATAGTTGCGTCCGTAGTAGGTCCAGTCTGCGCCTACACGCAATGCTTTAGTGATGTTTACGTTGGCTCCCACAGCAGCCGTAGTCTGTGCCGAACCACCCACACGTACACCATTCATCTTAACAACAGCCTTGGCATGATCTTCCGCACCGGGAGTAGTCACTGTTCCGGCTTTGGTCATGGCATTGCCCATCTCGTCATACACGTAGCCTGTGGCATCGCTATCCCACTTCCAGTCGCCCAGAGAAACCATACCGGTGAGCTCCAGCCAACGGAAAGGACGGACTTTGACATCCAGTTCGGCACCCTTGTGCAAAGCGGCAAGACCCGCCATATTGATGTTACCGTTCTGCTGATTGTCCAGCGTCACGCTCTTCGTCATGGTCTTGTCCATCCAACGGGTGTAGTAGAGGTTCAGATTGGCGGTAATCCAAGAGTTGCGGAAACCGTAGCCCAGCTCTGCCGAGAACACTTTCTCGTTCACCGCTTCCTTGTTCAGGACGTTGCTCTTGTCGGCTGTCATGAACGCGCCGTAAGAGTATTTGGGAGCGCGGCTGATATAACCTACATTGGCAAACACATTGTGGTTGTCATTGAAATTGTAGTTAGCACCACCTTTGGCTGTGAAGCCCAGGAAGTTCACCACATCAGACTTGGCGTGCTCCTTGTCGTAGTAGAAACGGTCGTAACGCCAATACCCCGTATTGGAAAGCGAACCTGCCACAAATGCCGACAGACGGTTTTTGTTATATTCCAATTGGAAGAATCCGCCTTCCTGCATCACAAATCCGTCGTAATCGCGGAAAACAACATCGCCTACACCCAATTTCTGATAACGCCAGTTGGGATCGGACGCATGTATATTATTCTTCGGATCCACATTTCCACGCTCGGAGTCGAGATAATAGGAACCGCCGAAAAGATCGGAAATCTCATTGCGGTGTACACCTTTATAATAACGGTAGTCCACACCACCGTAGAAGTCAAAGTTCTGCCCTATCTTAGTGGTATAGGTGGAAAGCAATCCGTACCAGTCGTGACTGTTGTTGGAACGTGCCGCAACCATGGCAGAACCGTACTGGCTCGTACGGTTAATCTCTTCGATGGCAGCATAGTCGAACGTTCCGTCACTGCGGCGGAAAGTGTCGTACAGCGTACCTTTATAAGCCCCTCTCCAAGAGGAATAGGAATAGGGAGAGAATTCTGTATTTCCCTGACCTGAGAAGCCGGAACCACGTCCCAATGACACATACAAGGACGTACTGAGTGATGATTTGGAGTTTATCTGCCACTGGTGGTTCAAGCTGATCTGCGGCTTATGATACTTATTACGGTAAGAATTGTATGCCTCACCGTTGGAACGATAACCAAAAGTAGGATTGTATTTGTGGTCTTTCACGCCATAAACAGTTTCCACCATTTTCCAGTCGGCCAGCGTAAGACCTCCGTATGAGGAACTGCGCTGTCCATGTTCCTGCGGAGCGCCGAAAGCCGTCAGCGTAAGCTGATGCTCATCATTGATGCGCTTGGAGATAGAAGCAAACCAGTTGTATCCCTCGAAGTCGGTTCCCTGAATGTATCCGTCTCCCCAGTTCTTACCACCCATCAGGGTAAAAGCCCAGCCACTCTTGCTGATGCCCGAAGAAATAGAAAAGAGTATTTTGTTCATCCCGTCATTGCCCATTCCATAGGAAAGGAATCCACCTTTCTTGGCATCCAGGTTGCGGGTCACAATGTTAATGGTACCTCCCACAGAAGGAGCCGACACCTTGCTCGCACCCAGACCGCGTTGCGTCTGTATGCTACGGGCCACATCGCTAAGTCCCGCCCAGTTGGACCAGTACACGCCGCCATGCTCCATTTCGTTCATGGGCACACCGTTCACCATCATGGCAATGTTACTATTGTCAAAACCACGCATATAGATTTCGGAGTCTCCAAAACCACCGCCTTGCTTATTGGCATGCACACCCGGAGTGGACTTCAGCAACTCCGGAAACTCTTGCGTCCCCAATTTTTCTTCGATGAAAACCGGATCTACCGTAGACAAAGCTACCGGCGTTTTACGAGCCACTGCCACAGATGAAGTGATAACCACATCCTTCAGCATCACAGCATCGGGGGTCATCCGGATAATACCCAAATTAACAGAAGCGCCCTTCTGTTTAACTTTCTCCTTCAAGTCTTTATAACCCACATACTTGAATAACAATGTGGCATTAGAAGCAACGCTTTGCTTGAAATAGCCGTCAATATCGGTCACCGATCCCTGAGTAGTCCCTTCTACCATTACGGCGGCTCCGACTAAAGGCTCACCTGTTTCAGCATCAACAAGCTGACCTCGTACTGTAGTCTGAGACCATGCAACGGCAGTATAAGCCGACAGCACAGCCATCAACAGAAATTGAATTAGACTTTTTCTCATAATTCTACTTTTAGTTAATAGATAGTGTTAATTAATATTTAAAAAAGTTCGTGAGTTGCAAATATAATATTATTAAATTAGATATTCATTACAATTATGCTACAATTTTTCAAGTTAATAAACGATTCGGGAAACTCTAAAAACAAAAAAGCTCCGCCAATTTCTCGCGGAGCTTTCTTTTTGTCACAAATGCAACGTATATTCTTTCAAATTAAAATATAAAATCAGTCATTCATTAACTTTCTATAACGCACACGAGTCGGCTCTTCTTTACCCAGACGTTTCAATTTATTTTCTTCATATTCCGAATACGACCCTTCGAAGAAGAACACATTGGAGTCGCCTTCAAACGCAAGGATGTGCGTACAGATGCGGTCGAGAAACCAGCGGTCGTGGCTGATGACAACGGCGCATCCGGCAAAGTCCTCAAGACCCTCTTCGAGGGCACGCAGGGTGTTGACGTCAATGTCGTTGGTAGGCTCGTCGAGGAGCAGCACATTGCCTTCTTCCTTGAGGCAGAGGGCCAGGTGAAGACGGTTGCGCTCACCACCGGAGAGTACGCCGCAGAGCTTTTCCTGATCGGCACCGGAGAAGTTGAAGCGCGACAGGTAGGCACGTGCGTTGATGTCGCGTCCACCCATGCGGATGAGGTCGTTGCCGCCGGAAATCACTTGGTAGACACTCTTGTTGGGGTCGATGTCCTTGTGTTGCTGGTCCACGTAGGCTACTTTCACAGTCTCTCCTACCTCGAACTCGCCGCTGTCGGGAGTCTCCAGCCCCATGATAAGGCGGAAAAGGGTGGTCTTACCTGCACCGTTGGGACCGATGATGCCCACAATACCGTTAGGCGGCAGCATGAAGTTGAGATCGTCGAACAGGAGCTTGTCGCCAAACGCCTTTGCCACGTGCTTGGCTTCGATGACCTTGTTGCCCAGACGGGGACCGTTGGGGATGAAGATTTCGAGCTTTTCCTCCTTCTCCTTCACATCCTCGTTCAGCAGTTTGTCGTAGGAGTTCAGACGGGCCTTTCCCTTTGCCTGACGGGCCTTGGGAGCCATACGCACCCACTCCAGCTCGCGTTCCAGCGTCTTACGGCGCTTGCTGGCTGTCTTTTCTTCCTGCTCCATGCGCTTGGTTTTCTGTTCCAGCCAACTGGAGTAGTTGCCCTTCCAGGGAATGCCTTCGCCGCGGTCGAGCTCGAGTATCCAACCTGCCACGTGGTCGAGGAAGTAGCGGTCGTGGGTTACGGCGATTACCGTACCTTCGTACTGCTGCAGGTGCTGTTCCAACCAGTCGATGGACTCTGCATCAAGGTGGTTGGTGGGCTCGTCGAGGAGCAGCACGTCGGGCTTCTGGAGCAACAGGCGGCAGAGTGCCACACGACGGCGCTCACCACCGGAAAGATGCTCTACGGACTGGTCTTCGGGCGGACAACGGAGTGCATCCATCGCACGCTCCAGCTTACTGTCGAGGTTCCATGCATCGGTAGCGTCGATGATGTCCTGCAACTCTGCCTGACGGGTGAAGAGCTTGTCCATCTTGTCCTGATCCTCGTAGTATTCGGGCAGACCGAACTTCTGGTTGATCTCCTCGTACTCTGTCAGCGCATCCACAATGGGTTGCACGCCTTCCATCACCACTTCCTTCACTGTCTTCGTAGGATCAAGATAAGGCTCCTGAGCCAAATATCCTACCGAATATCCGGGTGAAAACACCACTTCGCCCTGATAGGATTTATCCAAGCCGGCGATAATCTTCAGCAAGGTTGATTTACCCGAACCGTTCAGACCGATGATACCGATTTTCGCTCCATAGAAGAACGAAAGGTAGATGTTCTTCAACACCTGCTTGTTGTTCTGCTGAATGGTCTTGTTCAGCCCTACCATAGAAAAGATAATTTTCTTAT
>OGME01001931.1_pt1 | contig 10744 bp, 7 predicted proteins | sample 1572981 | NCBI WGS metagenome assembly OGME01 (sample SAMEA2581902, study PRJEB24529) | metagenome | biome: Human gut stool | place: China | collected 2011
CTAAGGGTTTACATTCAGTTACAGTTTTTAGATAAATTTCGGGATCACCGTTCAAGATCAAGTCTGCATATCCAACCGGATCATTGTAGATTAGATAATCCAGTTCTGACCGTTGATACATATTGTCAGCAACCTCATTCTCCACGGCGATGGTATCAATGGCAATCATGCTGCCATCTAAGAATTTCAGTTCCACACAAGCGGTATCCATGTTAAACTCACAAGAAATCAATCTATCCATAAGAAACCTCCATTTTGCGAGATGTTAGATCATCCCAAAATATTTGAATGCTTCTCGGATTGCTTTCTCTTTTTCCGGCGGACACATGGGCTGTCTGGAATCCTCGGACTTCGGCAAATTGTAATTCTTGCCAACTTCAATCCCACATTTCCTCTTAATCTGTGAGATATAAAGATTGGATACCTTTAACCCGCTATGCTCCAGCACATAGTCTTTGATCTGGGTGTAGGTTGCCCCATCCTGAAATTCGGACATATCCATATCTTCCAAAGAGAACTCAACCCGAATCTTTTTCGAGTCGACCTCTCCCTTGGAAAGCAAGACAACCGTCTCCACGTGTTTTGTCCTCGGGAACAGATCCACCGGCTGGACCTCCACGGCCTGATACCCGTGCTCGGTCAGCCACTTGGCATCCCTTGCCGCTGTTGCGGCGTTGCAGCTGACCATGACCACGGTCCGCGGGGCCATCTCGGCAATGGCGGTCAGGGTCGCCTCGTCGCAGCCCTTGCGGGGCGGGTCTACGACGATCACGTCGGGACGCGCACCCTCGGCGGCGAGCTGGGCGGCGGCTGCACCGGCATCCTGACAGCGGAAGTCCGCTCTGTCCGCGTCCAGTTCCAGCCGTGCAGCGGTCTCCTTCGCGCCCTCGACAGCCTGCGGTACGACCTCAACGCCGACTAAGCGCTTGCAGTCCGCCAGCATCGAAAGCCCGATCGTGCCCATGCCGCAGTACAGGTCCAGCAAAAAATCGTCCGGCTTCAGCCCGGCGTACTCCCGCGCCTTGGCGTAGAGCACTTCGGCGGCGGGGGTGTTGACCTGATAAAATTCATGCACACCCATCCGCAGTGGCACACCGGCCAGCGTGTCCTCAATGACGCCGGGGCCCAGCACGGTGCGGGTCCTGCGGCCCAAGATCACGTTCGTCCGCTCACTGTTGCGGTTGACCAAAATTGTCGTTAAGGCAAACTCTTTTTGCAGTGTGGCGCAAATTTCCGCCTCGTTCGGCAGACCGTTGCCGTTTACCACAAAGCACAAAAGCCGCTGCCCGCTGTGCCAGCCCTGACGCATGTACAAATGGCGCACGCGGCCCGTGTGGGTCTCCTCGTTGTAGGCAGTGATGCCGTTCTCCTCCAGCAGCGCACAGGCGCGGGCGGCCAGCTCGTTCATCCACGCGGGCTGCAGCTTGCAGTCGGTGCAGGCCACAATGCGGTGGCTGCGCCCGGCAAAAAAGCCGGTCACAATATGCCCGTTCTCGTCGGTGCCCACGGGCAGCTGGACCTTGTTGCGGTAGCGGTCCGTGTCGGGTGCGCCCAGCACGTCCGGCACCGGTACGTCCAGTTTGCCCAGCCGCGCAAAGGCGTCCCGTACAAACTGGGTCTTGGCGGCGCACTCGGCCTCATAGCTGATATGCCGCAGCCCGCAGCCGCCGCAGGGGCCGGCCACCGGGCAGTCCTGCCTGACGCGGCCCGGCCCGGCGGTCAACAGCTTCTCCACGCGGCCAAAGGCATAGGTTTTCATCGGCTTGACAATGCGCACCTCGGCCACGTCGCCGGGGGCGGTCAGCGGCACAAAAACGGCCTGACCGTCCTTGTGGGCCACGCCGTTTCCGTCGTTGGAGAGCGCTTCGATCTCCAGAGTAATGATCTGATTTTTTGTAAAAGGCATGTCTGCTCCTTATAATTTGTGCGGGAAATGTTACGGGTTGATGGCCTGCGGTGCGGCAGGACCCTCCTTCTCCAGCGTGGCCAGGTACTTGCTCGGCGGCACGCCCTTGACCTTTTTGAACACGCGGGAAAAATAGAACTGGTCAAAAAAGCCCACAGATACGGCGATTTCCGCAATCGACAGGCTGGAATTCTTCAGCAGGCTGCACGCCTCGCTGATGCGGTAGCTTGTCAGGTAGTCAATGGGGCTCTGCCCGACGTTCGACATGAACACGCGGTACAGGTGGCTGCGGCTGACGCCGACGGCCTTGGCAATATCGTCCACCGAAATATCATGCGAGTAGTTGAACTGGATATACTTGATGGCGGCCAGCACGTACTGGCTGCTGGACGAGCCCACGTTGGGCATCGCCTCGCGGGCCTCCTTCATCAGGTGCGCCATAAAGATATACAGATAGCCCGTCATCAGGGCCTCGCACTGCGGCTCCGGCCCGCGGGAGAGGTAGATGTTGTACAGCGCCTCCCGCACGGTCTGCGGGTCCTTGCAGTGGTGTACGGGGTGCGCGTCGGAGAACGGCGTCTGCTGCACCAGCTTGTTGGCACACGCGCCGTTGAAGCCGACCCAGTAGTACTCCCACGGGTCGGTCTCGTCGGCGGCGTAGGTGATGAGTTGGTTCGGCTTGGCCAGGAACAGATCGCCCTCCTGCAGCGTGTGCGAGGCCCCGTTGACCTGATACACACCCTTGCCCGCCACCACCAGATGGATCAGGTAGTGGTCGCGCACGCCGGGACCCCAAGTATGGCCCGGCTGGCAGTATTCATGCCCGCAGTTAAAAATCGAGAGCTCGACGTTGTCGGTGTAGCTCTGCTTGTAGGATTGCTTCATCTCATTGATGGTCATGGCGGCACCTCGCTCGTGTGATATTTTCATTATACCAAGCTATTCATCAAAAGTCCATAAAAGAGGCGGAAAAAATGTTTGCTTTTTTTGCAGGATTTGCTATACTGAAAACAAGAAAACCGCAGGGAGCCGCTCCTTTGGCTGTCTGCCTAAAAACATAAGGCTCAATTTGTGCATATCTACGAAAAGAGCCGCCCGACAGGAAAGGTGAGTGGAATCATGGCAAATACCATTGAACTCAAACAGCAGATCGCACAGGGCGAATACGACGCCGCCTTTGCCAAGCTGTACGGTGCAGACGCCGTGCAGGAGCAGCGCAAGCGCTATACCGACCTGATCGACGAATTTGAAAAGAAATACGGCACCAACCGCACGGTGCGCCTCTATTCCGCCCCGGGCCGCACCGAGATCGGCGGCAACCACACCGACCACAACAACGGTGTGGTGCTGGCAGGCTCTGTCAACCTGGATATGGTGGCCGTCGTCTCCCCGAATGAGGAAAATGTCATCCGCGTCAAGTCCCTGGGCTTTGACAAAATTGACGATGTCGATGTCACCAACCTCCTTCCGCAGCCGCGCGAGGCCGAGCACTCCGCGTCCCTGATCCGCGGCGTAGCCAAGGGCATTGTGGATGCAGGCGGCAAGGTGGGCGGCTTTGACTGCTACACCACCAGCAACGTGCTGCGCGGCTCCGGTCTGTCCAGCTCCGCAGCCTTTGAGGTCTGCATCGGTGCCATCCTGCGCGGCGAGTACAACAACAATGACATGGAGAAGTTCAACCAGGTCAAGATCGCTCAGATCGGCCAGTTTGCCGAAAACGTGTTCTTTGGTAAGCCCTGCGGTCTGATGGACCAGACCGCCTGCGCCGTCGGCGGCGTTATCACCATCGACTTCAAGGACCCGGCCCACCCGGTGGTCGGCCAGACGGCCATCGACCTTGCGAAGCACGGCTTTGTCATGTGCATCAGCGATACGAAGGGCAGCCACGCCGACCTGACCGACGACTATGCCGCCATCCGCCGTGAGATGGAGAGTGTGGCCGAGCAGTTCGGCAAAAAGGTCCTGCGCGAGGTCGATGAGGACGAGTTCTACAAGGCTCTGCCCAAGCTGCGCAAGGCCGTGGGGGACCGCGCCGTCGTGCGTGCGATGCACTTCTACAACGACTGCCGCCGCGCCGCCCAGCTCTGCGACGCCGTGCGCGAGGACGATTTTGAAACGTTCCTGCGCCTCATTATCGAGGGCGGTCACTCCAGCTTTGAGTTCAATCAGAACGCCTACAGCATCAAGAACCCGAAGGAGCAGGGCGTGCCTGTGGCTCTGGCCCTGAGCCAGCGCGTGCTGAATGGCCGCGGCGCGTGGCGTCTGCAGGGCGGCGGCTTTGCCGGCACCATTCAGGCGTTTGTGCCCGTTGACCTGCTGGACGCCTACAAGGCCGCCATCGACGGCTGCTTCGGCGAAGGCAGCTGCCATGTCCTGAACATCCGCAACTACGGTGCCGTGCCCGTGACGCCGGATATGTGAGCGCATATATGTGAGCGCATAAAAGAGTGTAAATAAAGCCGCAGCTGTGCAGAAAACGCACAGCTGCGGCTTTTTGTGCTTTTTTAATATCATCGTGCGGTAGGGGCCGGGCATGCCCGGCCCGGCGGCTGCCCGCAAACGAGCGTCTCCGTACAGCCGCGGGCCGCACATGTGCGGCCCCTACAAACCAGTGGATAGGCAGGCAGCAACTCCGCAGAGGTCGGCGTCCCCGACGACCCGTGGCCGTTTCCGTTGCAGCAAGCGCCCATGGGATGTATAAAGGCATCCCACAGCCCGTAGGGGCGGATTCCATATCCGCCCGGGCACCCTCCGCAACCGCAGACATCACGGGAAGAATAAACTCCTTCCCTGAACCACAGCCTCATTTCCCGTTCCTCTCCCAGATCAGTGCCAGCCCCTTGAACAGCAAATCAGCGTCATAGATGATCTTCCGCTTGCAGCAGGGCATAATGTACGGCGCTAACCCACCGGTGGCGACCACGGTCAGCGGCTGGCCCAACTCGGCCTCAACGCGGTCCGCTAACCCGTCCAGCATGGCGGCGGTGCCAAACATGGCCCCGTTGTTCAGCGCGGCGACGGTGTTCGCGCCAATCAGATGCTCCGGCGGCTCGGGCGCGATGGGCGGCAGCTGCGCCGTGCCCGCGCTGATGGCCCGCAGGCTCGTCTGCACGCCGGGCACGATGAACCCGCCCAGAAACACCTTTTTGTCCGATATAACGTTGTATGTCGTCGCCGTACCCAGATCCACGGTCATGCAGGGCAGGGGATAGTGCTCCGCTGCCGCAGCGGCATCAGCGATGCGGTCCCGGCCCACCTTGGCGGGCTCGTCCACGGCGAAGGTCAGCCCGGTGTCCAGCGTGTAATTCACGACCAGCGCCTCGCGCCCGGTCAGCCGCTTGCAGGCGGCGGCCAGCACGCCGGTCAGCCGCGGCACGACGCTGCACACAATAACGCCCTCACAGGCGGTGGGGTCCACAGGCAGGCGCTGCAGCAGAAATTTCATCTCGGCGGCGTACTCGTCCTCGGTGCAGCGGGGGCGGGTGACCATGCGGGTCGTGAACGCAATGGTGCGGTGGTCCGCCCCGTCCAGCCCGCCAATGCAGATGTTGGAGTTGCCGATGTCAACTGCTAAAACCATAGTGAAGTCCTTTTTATAGATAAAAGATAAGAGATAATAGATAAAAAATAAAGTGTATCGCGGCGCTTTGCGCTGCTCAAAAATATTATACGCATTTGCATAGAAAGCGTCAATCTGCTATAATGACTACAGCGTAATTTTGTTTTCGCCAAAGGCAAAAACTCCATCATTTTTATTATCTTTTATCTATTATCTCTTATCTACTAATAAGGTGTTGATTTTTTATGCTGCTTTCCAACAAAACCGTTGTTCTCGGCATCACCGGGGGCATTGCCGCCTACAAAATGCCCAACGTGGCGCATGCACTCGTCAAGCTGGGCGCGGATGTACACGTTCTTATGACGAAAAACGCCACCGAGTTTATCTCGCCGCTGGTGTTTGAGACGCTGACCCGCCGCCGCTGTCAGGTCGATACGTTTGACCGCAACTTCCAGTACGACGTGGCCCATATCAGCCTTGCCAACGCGGCAGATTTGATGCTCATCGCCCCGGCCACGGCCAACGTTATCGCCAAGCTGGCCCACGGCCAGGCCGACGACATGCTGACCACCGTCACGCTGGCCGCGACCTGCCCCAAGCTGGTCGCGCCCGCCATGAACACCCACATGCTCGAAAACCCCATCACCCAGGATAACCTCAAAACGCTGGAGCACTACGGCTTCACGGTCATCCCGTCCGGTTCCGGTATGCTGGCCTGCGGTGACGTCGGCTCGGGCCGTCTGCCCGATGAGGGTGTGCTGGTCGACTACGTCCTGCGGGAACTGGCCTGCGCGAAAGACCTTAAAGGCAAAAATGTCGTCGTCTCTGCCGGTGCCACGCAGGAGCCGATGGACCCCGTGCGCTACCTGACGAACCACTCCACCGGCAAGATGGGCTACGCCGTGGCCCGCGCCTGTATGCTGCGCGGCGCAGACGTCACGCTGCTGGCGTCCACCGGCTGCACGCTGCCGCCCGTGCCGTTTGTAAAGACCGTTCCGTTCACCACTGCCGCCGACCTGTTTGAGGCTGTCAAGGCAAACGCCATGGACGCTGACGCCCTCGTCATGGCCGCCGCCGTGGCCGACTACCGCCCGGCCACTGTCGCCGCGGACAAGGTCAAAAAGCACGACGGCGAGATGAATATTGCCCTGGAACGCACCGACGATATTTTAGCCTGGGTCGGTGCGCATAAGCCGGAAAAGCTGTTTGTCTGCGGCTTCTCGATGGAGACCCGCGACTTGATTGAAAACAGCACGGCCAAGCTGCACAAGAAGAACATGGACATGATCGTGGCCAACAACCTGAAGGTGCCCGGCGCAGGCTTCGGCGTGGACACGAACGTTGTGACCATCATCACCGCCCAAGGCGTCACCGAGCTGCCCCTCCAGAGCAAGGATGCCGTTGCCGGTCACATCGCAGACGCGATTGCGGGAAAGTAAGAAACAGACCGCAAACGGCCAAAGCCCTTTCCCGAAACAAAAAAATCATACCCCCGCCCCCACCTGCATATTCATTTGTGAATCATGCAAAGGGGGCGTTTTTATGTGCGGAATTGCGGGGCAGGTCGGGCGCGACCCCCGGACCATCCAGCGGCGGTACGCGGCCTACTGCGCCATGCAGCAAACGCTGGCGCGGCGCGGGCCGGACCAGCGCGGTATGTACATCTGTGGCGCGGCGGCGCTCATCCACGCGCGGCTGGCGGTTGTGGATCTCGAAAACGGCCTGCAGCCCATGCAGCTGGACTGGCAGGGTGAAACCTACGTGCTGGTTTATAACGGCGAGCTCTACAACACGCCCGAACTGCGCGCCGCACTGGCCGCCCGCGGGCACAGCTTCAACGGGCACTCCGACACCGAGGTACTGCTCCACGCTTTTGCCGAGTGGGGCGCAAACTGCGTGCCCAGGTGCAACGGTATTTTTGCGTTTGCGGTCTGGCAGCAGAACGCAGGTACGCTGTTTTTGGCGCGGGACCGCTGCGGCGTCAAGCCGCTGTTCTACACGCAGGCGGAGGACTCGCTGATATTTGGCAGTGAGCTGAAGACCCTGCTGGCGCACCCGGCTGTGCCGCCCCGCATTGATGCCAACGGCCTGGCCGAGGTGCTGCTGCTTGGCCCCGGGCGCACGCCGGGCTGCGGCGTATTTCAAAATGTGCGGGAGCTGCTGCCCGGCCAGTACGCTGTCTATGAGACCCAAACCGCCCGCCTGACCCTGCACACCTACTGGCGTCTCGAGGACCACGACCACCCCGACGACTTCGCCGCCACGGCCCGCAGGGTGCGCGATCTCGTCACCGATGCTATCAAGCGGCAGCTCGTGTCCGACGTGCCCGTGGCAACGTTTTTGTCCGGCGGGCTGGATTCCAGCCTGATTTCGGCCATCGCCGATGCGCATTTTACGGCGCAGGGCAGCCAGCTGCAAACGTTCTCGGTGGGCTACAGGGACAACAAAAAGTACTTCCACGCGACAAAATTTCAGCCCGGCGCGGATGCACCCTACATCCGCAAAATGAACGACTTTCTCCATGCCAGGCACCACTGGGTCACGCTGGACACGCCGGAGCTTGTGCCCGCGCTGTACGCCGCAGTGGACGCCCGCGACCTGCCCGGCATGGCGGACGTGGATGCGTCGCTGCTCGTGTTCTGTCGGCATATCAAGCCCCACGCCACGGTGGCGCTGTCGGGGGAGTGCGCGGACGAAATTTTCGGCGGCTACCCGTGGTACCGCGACCCCACGGTGCGCGAGCGGTACGGCTTCCCATGGGCGCAGTCCACGGCCTACCGCGCGTCGTTCATCAAGCCCGGTGTGCTGGGCGGCATCGACCCGGCAGCGTTCGTTGATGAACGCTATCGCGCCACGCTGGCGCAGACCTCCGTCCGCCCCGGCCTGCCCGCCGCAGAACAACGGATGCGCCAGATGATGAACCTGAATTTCAAATGGTTCATGCAGACGCTGCTGGACCGCAAGGACCGCATGAGCATGTACAGCGGCCTCGAGGTCCGCGTGCCGTTCTGCGATTACCGCATTGCGGAGTATCTCTACTCGGTCCCATGGGAGTTCAAGGACTATCACGGGCAGGAAAAGGGCCTCCTGCGCGAGGCCATGCGCGGCGTGCTGCCCGACGAGGTTCTGTGGCGGCGCAAAAGCCCGTACCCCAAAACGTGGAACCCCAGCTACCTGGCTGCCGTCTCGGCGGAGCTGCGCACCGTCCTGAACGACCCCGCCGCGCCGCTTCTGCGCATCATTCGGGCGGACGCACTGGAAACGCTGCTGGCCTCCGGCGCGGATAACCCCATCCCGTGGTACGGTCAGCTGATGACCACGCCCCAGACTATCGCGTGGTTTTTGCAGCTGAACTATTGGCTGGCAAAGTATAAGGTGGAGCTGGTGTGAATTTGCGGCGGGGTAGGGGCACCCCGCCCTACGTGTATCGCGGAGACGTAGGGCAGCATGCCCTCATGCCGCCGTGCCCGTTCCCGCCACCGCAAGCCTCCCGCCACCACCGTAGGGGCGGATTCCCTATCCGCCCGCAAACCTAACGCAGCCGCACACGGCCCGGGCACATATACAAGGCGCCCCTGCGTCACGCTGTACGCCACACAAACGCAAAAATAATTTATTTTCCCTCCCCATCTGTTCAAACCCGCCAAAACGTGCTATAATAACCCAATAGGACTATAAATAGAGAAGGGAGTCTCCTCATGCAGCAGGAAACTGTCATCGTTCTGGATTTCGGCGGCCAGTATAATCAGCTGATCGCCCGCCGCGTCCGCGAATGCAACGTATATTGCGAGATTTATTCGTACCGCACCGACCTTGCCAAAATCAAGGCCAAAAACCCCAAGGGCATCATCTTCACCGGCGGCCCCAACAGCGCCTACCTGCCGGATTCGCCCACGATCGACCCCGAAATTTATAACTGGGGCGTGCCCATCCTCGGCATCTGCTACGGCAGCCAGCTGATGATGCACATGCTGGGCGGCAAGGTCTGCAAGGCACCCGAGCGCGAGTACGGCAAGACGCTGGTCGACTTGGACACCGCCAGCCCGCTGTTTGACACGCTGCCCGCGCAGAATGTCTGCTGGATGAGCCATAACGACTACATCGAGCAGGCCGCCCCCGGCTTTGAGATCGTGGCCCACACGCCCAACTGTCCGGTGGCTGCCGCGCAGGATAAGGCACGCGGCCTCTACGCCGTGCAGTTCCACCCCGAGGTCCTGCACACCGAGAACGGCACGAAAATTCTGCATAACTTCGTCTATAATGTCTGCCGCTGCGCCGGTGACTGGAAGATGGATTCCTTCGTGGAAAACTCCGTCAAGGCCCTGCGCGAAAAGATCGGCGACGGCAAGGTACTCTGCGCCCTGTCCGGCGGCGTGGATTCCAGCGTCTGCGCGGCCATGCTGGCCAAGGCCATCGGCAAGCAACTGACCTGCGTGTTCGTGGACCACGGTCTGCTGCGCAAGAATGAGCGCGAGCAGGTCTGCGAGGTCTTTGGCGAGGGCGGCCAGTTCGACATCAACTTTGTCTGCGTCGACGCCCGTGACCGCTTCTACAAGAAGCTGGCCGGTCAGGACGCCCCCGAGCGCAAGCGCAAGATCATCGGCGAGGAGTTCATCCGTGTCTTTGAGGATGAGGCAAAAAAGATCGGGGCTGTGGACTTTTTGGCGCAGGGCACGATTTACCCCGACGTGGTCGAGTCCGGCCTCGGCGGCGAATCTGCCACGATCAAGAGCCACCACAACGTCGGCGGTCTGCCCGACTACGTTGACTTTAAGGAGATCGTCGAGCCGCTGCGCGATCTGTTCAAGGACGAGGTCCGCCAGGCTGGCCGTGAGTTGGGCCTGCCGGAGTACCTTGTCGCCCGCCAGCCGTTCCCCGGCCCGGGCCTGGCCATCCGCATCATCGGTGACGTGACCCCCGAGAAGGTCGCCATCGTGCAGGATGCCGACGCCATCTGGCGTGAGGAGGTCGATAAGCTGCCCATGTCCCAGCGCCCGAGCCAGTACTTTGCCGCACTGACCAACATGCGCAGCGTCGGCGTCATGGGCGACGAGCGCACCTACGACTACGCCATCGCCCTGCGCGCCGTCACCACGACGGACTTCATGACCGCCGAGGTCACGATTCTGCCGACGGAGACCATCACCACCGCCGCCAACCGCATCGTGAACGAGGTCAAGAACATCAACCGTGTCATGTTCGACTATACCACAAAACCGCCGGCAACGATTGAGTTTGAATAAATCGAGTTGCTTAAAAAAGCCAGTGTTTATGCGGGT
>OGME01001938.1_pt1 | contig 10723 bp, 6 predicted proteins | sample 1572981 | NCBI WGS metagenome assembly OGME01 (sample SAMEA2581902, study PRJEB24529) | metagenome | biome: Human gut stool | place: China | collected 2011
TGCATATAGGCAATTTCAGTTGTCATTCTCTTAGAAAGACCTTTGGCAGACAGGTCTACAACATGAATAACGATAATTCAGAGCTTGCACTTGTCAAGCTCATGGAGCTATTCAATCATTCCAGTGTATCAATTACTAAGAGATACTTGGGATTAAGGCAGGAAGAATTATTAAATACCTATGATTGTCTTAGCTTCTGATAATTGGGTTGGTATGAAAGTTCAGAATTTCTACTTATATGGGGATTTGGCAAGTTTCATACCAACCTTGAATTATTGAGTAGAGACAGCTCTCAACTTTTAATAAACAATAGTTCTTGCAAATTAAACAGTTTTTAGTAACTTTGCAACAATTTCAGATACTTAATGCGTTAAGCCTGAAAGGACTTATTAGTTAACATAGAGCGTTTAATGATATTACTTTGTCTTAGAAAATCGCCAATTTTCAAAAGCGGAACAAATGTAATACAACAGAACGCTCACGCCTTGTGTTTATACTCTTTTTTAGATTGTATATTCATAGTGGCGTGGGACTGTTGTTTATTTGTTCCGTGGGTGTTTGGCGATACCTCTAAGACAGATAAGAAATTAACAGTTCCCACGCTTTTTTTATTATGTAACAGTCAGTAGGGAACACTGACTATAATACATTTATTATACAAAATAGACAGTTCTAACCTGAAACTACCGCCAATTGGCAAGTGGGCAATATAATTGCATATCCTCACACTTATTTCTGTAATTGACCCTTTCTATTGAGGGTATAGAAAGATAAATAATCTATCAAAATGAAAACATTTAAATTTATTGGACTATTTATAACCATTACTATTTTTATTTCATGTGCTACCAGTATTCCAATAAGCCTCTTATGTAATGAGCAACATATAGAAATATATGTTGACGAAGAATATGTTGGGCGAGGACAGGTTAACTATATTGTTCCCAAAGGAACTGATTATATTAAAGTTTCATGCAGGGAAAATGGTGTTGAAATATATAATAGGAATTATTATGTCAAAGGAAAGAAAAATCAATTGTTTGAATTGAATATTCCTAAGGATTATCGTTATTCTTCTGGACAACAAGTTAAACCTCAAATTAGATAATGTAAGTAATATGATTATGAAAAGAATCTTACTTTTAATAACAGTACTATCAATGTCTGTGGTCGTGTGTCACGCAGAGAAAATACCTAAGATTGTAAAGGTCACCGTTGAACCTAAGGATGCTGCCATATATATAAATAATGCTTTAACAGGTTACGGATATGCAGAATTTACACGTCCAAAGAAAAAAAATGAAGTTATAATCATCCGATGTGAATGTAGTGAATATAAACCGATTTTGACTAAATTTTATGGAGGGGATAAACGGAGTAGTTTGTCTTTCGCATTGCAGCAAGATGGATTTTATCGTGCTTCTGCCGCATCCGGTATTGTAAATAAATTTTTTACAATTGATTTGGATTCTCTTTATTATCGTGTGGATGGTGATAAAGTTAATGCTTCACCTGCATGGAAATTACTACATCAAATACTTTTGAACTACTTTGATGAAATTGCCGCTACTGATATATATGGTGGTTACTTACAAACTCCATGGCAATACAAGACATTTAGTCTATCTGAAAAGCAGATAAGAAATAGAGTAACGATTAGGGATATTTCGACACCTAAGCGTGTCGCTTTTCAAATAAAAGTTTCATCAGAAGTTGCAGGAACTATGGCTGCGAGACATGGGGAGTTTACTGAAGTAGACCGCATTCCTAAAGAGTTAGAGCCCTTGATTGAAGAGTTGCAAACACGTATAGGTAAAGTTAGTAGCCTTTAATTTTTTAATCATTTAATATTATAATTTATGAAAAAGTTAGTATTTACAGTTGGAATGGCATTTTTCTTGCTTGCTCAGACAAATGCCCAAAATTTTAAAGAAACGTTTGATGCGAATTCTCTCGAATGGACAGAATGTGCTTTTGAAAGTAATAATGGAACAGCCGTCATAGATGGGGGGAAAATGACTATCGTATCAAAAGGAGAAAATAAAGGATTAGGAGTTGCTCTTACTGCATTAAGCGGTGTAGCTACTAAAGTTGGTGCAAATACATTCTTTGAGACTCATTGCTATGCTCCGCTTGATGTACAGAAACCTTTCAAAATCAGAACGCACGTCAATATTCAGAAATTAGCAAATGACCGTACCACTGGATTAGTCTTTAATTATAGGGACGGAGGAAACTTCTATTGTTTCAATTTCAATAATGAAATGGTACGATTTGAACGTAGAGTGGATGGAATAGTGGTAGGAGCTATCCAACAAGGTGTAACATGGAAAGATAAAAAAAAGGTTGACCAAGAATGGGAACTTATAAGCGATGGACAGGTTCTTACATTCATTGTTGATGGTGTACAGATTCTGAAAGTACGTTATATGCCATTAGAATATACAGGATTTGGTTACTATACATTTGGTAAGCAGGAACTTCAAGTAGACGATGTAGAATTTATCCAATTATAATTTAAAAGTATCAAAAGGCAGCATTTGAAGTAACATTCACTTGCTGCCTTTTGTGATTTAAAAAAAAATATCTTTCCTTCTTGCGATTATTCTCTATATTGATGTACAGATTCTAACTCCCCGTCTTTAAATCTCAAAGTAAATTCGTCAACATACTGATTTCGTCCTTTATACTTCCAAGTTTCATAAACACCCATTCCACCAATATTCTGTATATCTGTAGATTGAGGACGTCCCATAAGAATCTGAACAGAATCTTTGGACATGTATGTATGCAATTTTATTATTCCATTTTTTGTAGAAAGCTCAAATGAGTGAACATTATGCTCTGGGGCTTCTTCATCACTTTGAAACTGGAGCACTCTGTTTTTGTGCTCTGTTGGCTTGTGCTCTGCATTATCATTATACCCTGTTCCAAAAACGATTAAAGTTGCAAGTGTGCATACAACTCCAATCATAAATCCCAATGTAATTTTCCAAAACGTATTCATGAGCTTATCATTTTATATGGTAAATATTAAACTGCATAAACCTGTTGATGAAGGGATGCAAATGCTATTACATCTATAATACCATTTTAACAAACTACTAATATTCTTATCATCTTTCATCCAATAGTAGTCCATAACATCCCATAATCTATCTTTAGTCTTCCACCAACAAATGTAGGAATATGATTACAATTATGCAATATTTGAAAAGATTTATTGCTTCAATTTATTTTCTTCTCTTCTTAACTAATTTATGCTTATTCTTCTTAGCTGAATTTGAGAATAGTTGTTCTAACATTTCCCTTGTAATAGGTAAATATGTGACCTCTGTTAATCTAGTTTCTCTAATCTCTTGTGGCAAATAATGAATTGTGTTATTCCTCTTTGGTGTTACTTGCATATTTTTGTAGCAATAAATAAGTTGGTAATTGAATCATCTGACAGTAAAGGTACTAAGAAGCAGGGGAAGAACATAATACATAGAGCGAAGTTTTAAATATAGCACAGCAGGCACACATATAAATAAAATTCTATATCTTGGGCTATGGTTGGAACAGCCTTCTTCTGCCTTTCCTATCATTTATCATACTTGGATTTATTGGCTACATTTGGGAGATGTTTAAGAAGTTCTACAATTTGGGATATAATAAAGAACGTAGAATATAAATCTCCCAGAACAGGCAGCATTTGAAACAATTCATTTGCTGCCTATTTTAGTTCATCTCCTTCTCTTCTGACTACTATAAGTAGAATAATGGACAAGGATGCTTGGGCACAAATTACCCTAAACCTAAAAGGTATTCCATAATTTCTTATTCGATTTTATTCTGTGAATAGGGAGAATGCTTATCTTTGTAGCGGTTAGAATGAGATATTTAGCACAATATTTAATAACCAAATCTCTAATGGGCTAATATTCAAGTAGGGTAATAAAGATAGTGACTTTTCACCACAGATTACACGGATTAACACAGATTATTTCATTGAAAAGTGGTCACAGAATGAAACAGGAACGTTTCGTAATAAAAAAACAGGTAAAAAGAAAGTGTTTTACCCTGATATAAGTTGGCTAGAAAATAGCCAATTTGTATCGGGGTATTTTTATATTTTCTATTATGTTCTATTTTTAAGATTGAAACAGATTAGGAGTATCTAAATTGTATTCTAATAAAAGAAGTGACGTATAAAATACTGTATGAATATGCGGAATAAGTAATCTTTCTTGAATACAAATGAGTGAATATTCATGATTGTTGATAGAATCATGAATCATTGCTTTTAAAGGAAGACTTCGTTCCTTTTAAAGAAACGGTTTATTGGTCAGTGAGAAGTACTTTCTTGCTTTTAAACGAAAGGACAAAAGGGCATTTAGAATACTTGTTTTGTGCTGGTTGCTGTCGAATAGGTAACATGTGAGTTGTTTCTATTTGAATTTATATTTGCAATAATCTGCTCCTGAAATTAGGAATTTTGCCTTTTTGATGTTGAATCGAATGATTTAAAGTCTGTTTTGTGTGAATATGGATTATGCAACTTGCTTATCCTTCAAGTTTTCCAATATACTCCGGACTCATCTTGTATATTTTTGATTCTGTATGAGTTTTATGTCCATTTTTTCTGCATAAAGTAATATTCTGTTCTAATGATAAGAATTACATGGTAAGATTATAGCTTTGCATTTCAATAAGTCAGTATAATCTATATAATTTCTTGCTCATTTCCTCTTTTATCATCTATTTCCATCTATATTTCTCCCCTTTTTCTTTCTTTTTTCTCGTAAGAAAGAATATATTTGTACCTAAGTTAAACGAAAACCAAAGCATGATATGATAACAACCCAGTTGCTTCGTCCTGAAAGCATTGTCGTAGTAGGGGCATCGAATAATGTGCATAAGCCGGGTGGCGCAATATTAAAGAATTTGATAAACGGAGGTTATCAGGGAGAACTTCGGGCGGTGAATCCGAAGGAAAAGGAAGTGCAGGGAGTTCCCGCCTTTGCGGATGTGAATGATCTGCCGGACACAGATCTGGCGGTGTTGGCTGTGCCTGCCTCGATGTGTCCTGATATGGTGGAAACATTGGCTAGCAAGAAACAAACCAGGGCATTTATCATACTCTCGGCTGGTTTTGGTGAAGAAACCCACGAAGGGGCGCTGTTGGAAGAACGTATTTTGGAAACAGTTAATAAATACGGTGCTTCGCTGATTGGTCCTAATTGCATCGGATTGATGAATACATGGCATCATAGCGTGTTCAGCCAGCCGATTCCTAACTTAAACCCAAAAGGGGTGGACTTGATTTCCAGCTCCGGTGCTACGGCGGTATTTATTCTCGAAAGTGCCGTAACAAAAGGTTTGCAGTTCAATTCAGTCTGGTCGGTGGGAAACGCCAAGCAGATCGGTGTAGAAGATGTATTGCAATTTATGGATGAGAACTTCGATCCCGAAACGGATTCTCATCTGAAACTACTCTATATTGAAAGTATTCAGAATCCGGACAGGTTGTTATTCCATGCTTCGTCTTTGATTAGAAAAGGGTGCAAGATTGCGGCAATCAAAGCCGGAAGTTCGGAGAGCGGAAGCCGGGCGGCATCTTCCCATACAGGAGCAATCGCCAGTTCCGATTCGGCAGTAGAGGCTTTGTTCCGTAAAGCAGGGATTGTGCGCTGTTTCTCTCGTGAGGAATTGACTACCGTAGGTTGCGTGTTTACTTTACCCGAATTGAAAGGAAAGAATTTTGCCATTATCACTCATGCCGGAGGCCCGGGAGTGATGCTGACAGATGCCTTGAGTAAAGGCGGACTGAATGTGCCTAAGCTGGAGGGAGAAGTAGCCGAGGAACTAAAAGCCCAACTATTCCCCGGTGCTGCCGTCGGAAATCCTATTGATATTCTGGCTACCGGAACACCGGAACATCTGCGCCTTTGCATTGACTACTGCGAGGAAAAGCTTGACAATATAGACGCCATGATGGCCATCTTCGGAACTCCGGGATTGGTTACTATGTTTGAAATGTATGATGTGCTTCACGAAAAGATGCAGACTTGCAAGAAACCGATTTTTCCCATTCTTCCTTCCATTAATACAGCCGGAGCGGAGGTTTCCGCCTTCCTGGCAAAAGGGCATGTGAATTTTGCAGACGAAGTGACCTTGGGTACTGCCCTTTCACGTATCGTCAATGCTCCTAAACCGGCAGTTCCTGAAATAGAACTGTTCGGAGTAGACGTTCCGAGGATTCGTCGTATTATTGATTCGATTCCGGAGGATGGTTATATCGCTCCCAATTATGTACAGGCATTGTTGCATGCTGCCGGTATTCCGTTGGTAGATGAATTTGTTTCCGATAATAAAGAGGAGATAGTAGCTTTTGCCCGTCGGTGCGGATTTCCGGTAGTTGCCAAAGTGGTTGGTCCTGTGCACAAATCAGATGTCGGCGGTGTTGTTCTGAACATTAAAAGTGAGCAACATCTGGCACTGGAATTTGATCGTATGATGCAGATACCTGATGCAAGAGCAATTATGGTACAGCCGATGCTGAAAGGTACGGAACTGTTTGTTGGCGCAAAATATGAAGAGAAGTTCGGTCACGTGGTACTTTGTGGTTTGGGAGGTATTTTTGTGGAGGTGCTGAAAGATGTATCTTCCGGTTTGGCTCCGCTTTCTTACGAAGAAGCTTATTCAATGATTCATTCTTTGCGTGCTTATAAAATCATTCAGGGAACACGTGGGCAAAAGGGAGTCAACGAAGATAAATTTGCTGAAATTATTGTCCGTTTGTCCACTTTACTACGTTTCGCTACAGAGATCAAAGAAATGGATATAAATCCGCTCTTGGCAACGCAAAAGGCCGTTGTAGCAGTTGACGCGCGTATCAGAATAGAAAAATAGGACTATTCTTTCATTCATTGAGACATATTTACTATCTTTCCGCTGTGATTTTGCCTACATTTGGTAACTCAAACGGAAGGATAGAAAACACGTATGTTTATGAAGAAAGTTCTCATATTTTTAATCTGTTTAATCGGCTATCAGATCGGCTGCCATGCGCAAATGGCGGACGAGCATTATTATTTCAAAAATCTTAGTGTACAGAACGGGTTATCTCAAAATACGGTCAATGCGATTTTGCAGGATAAGCAGGGCTTTATGTGGTTCGGCACAAAAGATGGTTTGAATAGATATGACGGTTTGTCATTCCGCAAATTCAAACATGATGACCGCACACGGCGGAGCATTGGTAATAATTTTATCACAGCTCTTTATGAGGATGCAAAAGGAAATATCTGGGTAGGTACGGATGTAGGACTTTATATCTATAATCCGGAAAAAGATTCTTTCCGGCATTTTGCTGAATTGAGCGCAGAAAACACGAAAATAGAGCATACCGTAACTGCAATCTCCGGAGACAACAAAGGATGTGTCTGGGTAGCGGTAGAGTCGCAGGGGCTATTTTGTTATGATCTGGAGGAAGGAATACTCCAGAACCACACATTGAAGAACTTTTCTTTTATCTCCACCAATGTCCAGTCTTTTGTTTTCGATAATAGCGGAACCCTTTGGATTGGCTGCTATGGCGATGGACTTTTCTATTCGAAAGACCGTTTGCAAACCCTTCATCCTTATGTATCACCTGTAGACGATCAAAAAACTTATGAGAATGATGTCGTGATAGGCCTGGTGAAAGGAGCATATAATTGTCTATATATAGGCTCTTTAAAAGGAGGAGTGAAAGAACTGAACCTAACCTCTAACAAACTGCATGATTTACTCTCTAAAGATGAAAGTGGAGAGTCTGTTTTTTGTCGTGAACTGCTGGTTGCTTCTGATAATGAATTGTGGATTGGTGCAGAATCGGGACTCTATATTTATAATCTCCGAATGGGTAAGTATGTTCATTTGCGCAGTTCGATCAACGACCCTTATTCTTTATCCGACAATGCTATTTATTCATTGTGTAAGGATCGCGAGGGTGGTATCTGGATTGGTTCTTATTTTGGCGGTGTGAATTACTATCCTCGTTTTTATACGTATTTTGAGAAATATTATCCCAAAGGGACTGATAATGGTTTGCGTGGGAAACGAGTACGTGAGTTCTGTCAGGATAATCAAGGTATTCTGTGGATTGGTACGGAGGACGGTGGTCTGAATCGTTTCAACCCCAAGACCAAAACATTCTCCTTCTTTACGCCCAGTAGTGCTTTTACCAATGTGCATGGTTTATGTTTAATTGGAGATCATCTTTGGGTAGGAACCTTTTCAAAAGGAGTGAAAGTAGTAGATACGCGTACGGGAGCTATCGTGAAAACCTATCAGAAAACGGATTCTCCCCGTTCATTGATAGATAATAGTGTTTTCTCTATTTGCTGCACAACGACCGGTGATATTTACCTGGGAACTTTATTCGGCTTGCTCCGATATAATAAACAGTCTGATGATTTCGACCGGATACCGGAACTGAACGGTCGGTTTGTGTATGACATAAAGGAGGACTCCGGAGGAAATCTATGGTTGGCAACTTATGCTAATGGAGCCTATTGCTACAATGTGAGTGAAAAGAAATGGAAGAATTATTTGCACGATAAAAATAATCCGAAGAGTCTCCCGTATGACAAGGTCTTAAGTATTTTTGAAGACTCTCACCGGCAAATCTGGCTGACTACTCAAGGAGGAGGTTTTTGTTGTTTTCAGCCGGATACGGAGACATTTGCCAACTATAATTTATCTGCCGGTTTGCCGAATGATGTCGTATATCAGATTGTAGAAGACAAGGACGGTCTTTTGTGGTTGACAACTAACAACGGTTTGGTCTGCTTCCAGCCCACAACCGGAGTGATGAAAGTATATACCACTTCCAATGGATTGTTGGGCGACCAGTTTAATTATCGTTCGAGTTTTGAGGCCGAGGATGGTACGATTTATTTGGGTAGTATCGATGGATTTATCGCTTTTAATCCCAAGAATTTCTCGGAGAACAAGTTTCTCCCGTCTATTGTAATTACTGATTTCTTTCTGTTTGGAAAGGAAGTATATGCTGGTGAACCGGGCTCTCCGTTGGAAAAGAGTATCACTTTCTCTGACCAGCTTGTTCTCCAGTCTAATCAGAATTCTTTCTCTTTCCGTGTAGCCGCGCTGGATTTTCAGGCTCCTAAGACAAGTCGGATTATGTATAAGTTGGAAGGCTTTGATACAGACTGGTTGACAGTTGGTGAAAGCCCTATTGTTACCTACTCCAATCTTCGATATGGTGATTATACCTTCCGGGTGAAAGTTGCCAATAGTGATGGAGTATGGAGTGACGATGAAGTGATATTGGAAGTGCATATTCTTCCTCCTTTCTATCTTTCTATATGGGCATATTGTGTGTATGCTTTGCTGATTATTGGCTGTTCTTTATATACAGTTATGTATTTCAAGAGGCGTAGTAACAACAAACACCGCAGGCAGATGGAAAAATTCGAGCAGGAGAAAGAACGTGAAGTTTACCATGCAAAGATTGATTTCTTTACCAATGTGGCCCATGAAATACGTACGCCGTTGACATTGATTAAAGGTCCGTTGGAAAACATTATATTGAAGAAACAGGTTGATGCGGAAACACGGGAAGACCTGAACGTAATGAAACAGAATACGGAACGATTGTTGAACCTGACTAACCAGTTACTTGACTTCCGTAAAACGGAAAGTCAGGGATTCCGTTTGAATTTTGCGAAATGTAATGTAACGGAGGTCTTGAAGGAGACTCATGTACGTTTCACTTCCCTTGCCAAACAAAAAGGTTTGGAATTCACCTTGCAAGTACCTGAAAAGGACTTCTATGCACATGTGAACCGGGAGGCGTTTACGAAGATTATCAGTAATCTGTTGAACAATGGGGTGAAGTATGCTGAAAGCTACGTACACATATCTTTGGAAGTGCCGGAAGCGGATGATAATAATTCATTCTGTATTCGTACGGAGAATGATGGGGTGATTATTCCCAATGAGATGAAGGAGGAGATATTTAAACCTTTCGTTCGTTTCAATGAAAAAGAAGACGGAAAGGTGACCACTGGAACAGGAATCGGCTTAGCTCTTTCCCGTTCATTGGCAGAACTGCATCAAGGAACCCTGGCTATGGGAGCAGGGGAAGAAAATAATACCTTCTGTCTGACTTTGCCGATCGTTCAGGATATGACAATCACTTTAACACCGGAACCGGAAGTTGAAATAGACAGGATGAATGAAATTCCTGTTGGAGAGACGGAAAAGAAAGATAACCGGCCTACAGTGCTGGTTGTAGAAGATAATCCGGATATGCTTGCCTTTGTAGTGCGTCAGCTATCGAAAGAATATACTGTATTGACTGCCACTAATGGTGCGGAAGCGTTGCAAGTGTTGGATGGTAATTATGTGAACTTGGTGGTTAGTGATGTTGTGATGCCTGTGATGGATGGTTTTGAATTGTGTAAGACGATCAAGTCAGATTTGAATTATAGCCATATTCCCGTTATTTTGTTGACTGCGAAGACGAATATCCAGTCTAAGATAGAGGGAATGGAACTGGGAGCAGATGCTTATCTGGAGAAACCTTTTTCTGTGGAATATTTACAGGCTTGTGCTTCCAGCCTTATTCAGAATAGGGAGAAACTGCGCAAGGCTTTTGCACAGTCTCCTTTTGTGGCAGCCAATACGATGGCGTTGACAAAAGCTGACGAAGATTTTATAAAGAAGTTGAATG
>OGME01001943.1_pt1 | contig 10707 bp, 4 predicted proteins | sample 1572981 | NCBI WGS metagenome assembly OGME01 (sample SAMEA2581902, study PRJEB24529) | metagenome | biome: Human gut stool | place: China | collected 2011
ATATAAAGTCCGCAGCAGACAATATCCACAAGAATCCAGGCAAACCATTGCTCGATGTATTTGCGTGCCAGCATCCACATTCCGACAATGCTCAACGCCGTTGTGAAACTGTCCAGCCACGGAACGTTACTGTCTGTGTATTCGATAAGTATCCGGGCGATGCCGATGAAAGACACGATAAACACAAGGAATAGTGGCAGATAGCATTTCCACGGGGTATGTATAATGGGGAGACTTTTCTTTTCCCCGTGTCCCCACATCCAGAAGAACCATCCGTAGATGGCAGCTATCAGATAGTAGATGTTGATGCCGAAGTCGGCATACAACCCCGCGTCGTAATAAACAAAGATATAAATGGCCGGCATGATGATGCCCGCCAGCCACAGATAGATACTGGCGCGATACTCCAGCCACAGGTAGATAATACCGATAAACGTACCGAATATCTCCAGATAATTCATTTCCATATTTGCTTATTTATTCGTTCTCTACGCCGGCATTACCCGGATCAGATTCTATGGGTATGTTCTCAGCCTGTCATGTTAGGGCACCCCTATTGCGTGAATCGGCGGTAAAATTACGAATTTAGCAGAAGGAAAACAAGGAATCATGTAAAAACAAGTCCTCCGTTGAAAAAACGAAGAGGAGATTTCAGCGGCATTTTTGCAATGCCGTGAAATCTCCTCTTCTCCTCATTTGTCGTGTATTATAAAACTTCTTTTTCTTTGGTCAGTTGCTCTTCATATAGCGTGTTACCGATCGTATATTTGAGGCTGAACTTTTTGGCGGTTGTGTTGTAGGTACTTTCTCCTGAGTCGATAATTACCGGTCCGTTTTCAGCATCCCATGCTTTGATCAAAACTTTCTTTACATCATTAGTGCCTTCCACTATCTGATCCGTGATGGTCAGTTCTATTGTACCCGTTTGGATATCAGCTTTCTCGTCGCTCTCGTTGTTCATGGCATAGAATAGTCTGACAGTGTTGACTCCGGTAGGCTTAATCGTTTTAGGCTTCTGAATCGTCTTCGGAGTTTCTCCTTCTAAGGTGGTATGGCCACTCATCTGGTAACTGCCCGAATAGTCATTCTTTAATTTTAATAGAATCAACATTTTATATCCGGATTCACTTATCGGATATCCTGTTGTACTTTCTATTTCGACGGGGATGACGTATGACTGGTCAATCTTCAGACTTGCTGTCTTTATCAACACAGGAACTTCGGCGGAAATACCTTCAGCGTGCTTGATTACCGTATTCTCCAAAGAAGGAATGGAATATAAATCAGTATCCAATGATTTATAATATTTGTCCTCATTCAGAACGGTCCAGTATTTTTTATTGTAAATATCTACCAACTCTTCGTTGATCTTCATCTTTACGTTCACATCTCGGTCTAATGCTAATGTACCGGAACTGCTGACCGTGAAATAAGTTTTCACTTCTTCGTTACTGTAGCTTACTTCTGTGGTCCATACTCGGTTGTAAGCACCGATCAGGTAGATTTCTTTCTGATATTGTTCTTTTTCAAGCAGGTCTTTTTCACAAGAAGTGATGGAGAGCGTTAACAAAGAACAGACCACTATTTTGTATATTGATCTCATTATATGTTCAATTTTATATGATTAATAATCAGTTATATGATGGAAAGGGGAAAGTTACCAATCTCCGAATCCGTCCCATCCTGGATTTTGTTTCAGTTTGGCATTTTTATCCAATACGGCTCTCGGAATAGGATAGAAGTACATCTTCCTGTCAAAGCTGCGTAATGCATACTTATGAACTACATTGACAACAGTATAGAATTGGTCTCTTTCGGTTGTCTTCTTGGTAACGTCCATACCTTGTACCGGTTTGTTTTCTTCTGTTTCTGCTAGTCCCCAACGACGCAGGTCATGATATCTTCTTCCTTCGCACGCAAATTCGATCATGCGTTCGCGGATGATTAACTGACGCATCTTCACTTGATCGCTGGCATCGGCAAGGGTGATGCCCGGCAATCCGGCACGGTAACGAATCATGTTGAAGTAGTACATGATTTCCTCCGGATTATACAAAACATGATAAGTGGTGTTATCTGCCGCTTCCGTATATTCCGGTTCTCCTTTCAGTTCATTCAATGCTTCTACATAGTTCAACAGTATTTCCGCATATCTGAATACAGGGAATGTTTTCGGTTTTATTTTAGCACCTGTATGACTGGTACAGTTATCCTCCGGATGGATATATTTCTTTAGAGTATATCCCGTTAAGTTATAGTCTTCTGGATTGGCAGCCTGTTTTGCACAGTTGCCATTCACGTAATATCCTGCTGTAAAGTTAGTCACGTTGGGAGCTTCGGTTCCTGTTACCGAAGTTGCGGGCCAGAAACATTCACAGAATCCGATAGATGCGTAGAAACGCGGTTCGCGGTCCAGATCCATTTTGGTTGGTCTCAGCTCATATCCTGTGGCGATGGTAGGTACAGTACCCGCTTCTTCATAATAATCAGGTTGTTGCACATAATCTTCTCCATCTTTCATGTAGTAGGCATCTATGAGTTTCTGAGTGATTCCTAAGCCGTTCCATCCTCCCAGTTTCAACGGGAAGGCGATTGAAATGATGTTGTTGTTCAAGGGAGTAGCATAAATAAGTTCAGGGTTTTTCACAGCCAGTGCTTCTCCATTGAACATGTCTATATACGAATGGTAAGGATCGATTCCTCCTACTCCTAACGGAAATTCCGCTTGTGACGCCTGAGAGGATGCATACGTGTTTTCATCGCTGGGTACAGTGTATAATGAGTAAATACCGCTATCGATAATTCTCTTGGAGGCAGCAGCTGATTTCGCCCATTTCACCGGGTCATATTGCTGGGCTATCATGTTTCGTCCGTCGGAAGTGGTCCAGTCGGCATAATATTGATTGCCGTTGTACCACTTGGAAGCTTGGTAAAGCCGGACACGTGACATGAGGGCGGCTGCCGCATATTTGGTAGGACGTTCGAACTGAGTGCTCGGGCGCGTCGGGTCCAGTAGACTGTAAGCTTCTTCGAGGTCTTTGCAGATATATTCCACACATTCATCGTACGTGTTACGTTCGAATGACAAGTTTTCAATGTTTTCATCTACCGACAGCGGCTCTTCGGGAAGGATGACTGCCGGTCCGTAAAGCTCCAACAGATAGAAATAGAAGGAAGCTCTCATGAAATGAGTCAAACCCATAATTTCACGTCTGTCCAATCCTTTCAGGTCTTTGCATTCATCGATGCGGGTGAAGATAGTGTTACACTTACGGATACCTTTGTAGTATTGTCCCCACATGTTGTAGTAAGAATCGTTCTGTGTAATTTTGTCTGCATACAAGTAGGTACCGGCGTACTCAGCTTTCTGCCATGACAGAAGGACTTCATCTACCGCAGTCTCGTAAGGGCCGTAGGAACCGGAAAATAAGTTGCCTTGAGCGGGCATTAATGCCGCGGTTCCCCATACATAACGTTCCAGATAATCTTGTCTGGCAAAGATAGAGTCGAGTGGAGTCAGGTCGTTAAAGTATTCATCAACTGCCAGATAGTTACATGAACTCAGCATGAACGGGATGATTCCCAGTGTCGTGCATAGAATATGAAGGCTTTTCTTTAATATCTTTTTCATAATGTTTTTCAATTAGAACGTAGCTGTTAACTGTAAAGAGAAAGTACGCTGTAGCGGATATACGGCGCCATTTTTAGATGCCTGTCCCGGGTCCCATAGTTTGACTGAGTCCCAGACTGCCAGATTCTGTCCGACAAATTGCAGATTCATATCACTGATACCTACGGTCCTGAGTGCCTTATTTGTTCCGATACGATAGGAGATATCCAATGATTTCCAACGCAGGTAAGAACCATCTGCCAGCCAGAAGGTAGAAGCACGGTTATTGTTCTTATTCTCTCCGTAAGTTAGGCGCGGGAAACGTGCATTCGGGTTTTCTGTAGAGGGGTCTCCCGAATACCATGCCGGTGTCCAACGATTCTTCGGGTCGTTCACGATAGACAGAATGTTGCCGACTTCTCCACCTGAGAAGGGATAAAATCCGGAACCTCCATATAAGAAGTTAACTTTGGCTGCTCCAGTGAATAAAGCACTGATAGTCCATCTCTTATATCTGTATTCCAATGCAAAACCATATTGGATTTGCGGTACATTGGAGTGTGCAATAGGAACAACATCATCATCGTCAATCTTTCCGTCAGCGTTCACGTCTTTATAGCGAATATCTCCGGGGCGTACTTCACCGTATGTCTGTTTCGGGCTTCGGTTGATTTCATCCTGACTTTGAAATAAGCCTAATGCAACCAAACCACGCATAACACCATAATTTACATCGCTATACGATTGGTAAGGGTAGCGCACTGCATCTTGGTCCCAGTGTACAACTTTGCTGACAGCGTAAGTCATGTTGGCACGCACCGTGAAAGAATTATCTTTGTCTATCTTCTGGTTCAGGTAAATGTTACCATCTACACCGCTACTACGCATACGTCCTACGTTTGTGTATGGGTTGGTCACGACGCCCACTTCCGAAGGCATCATCTTTCTTTCCTGGAAGATGTTATCACGGGTATCCTTGAAGATATCTACCGTTCCGCCTATTTTATCATTGAGAAATTGGAAGTCGATACCCAGGTTATATTTCTTGGCTACCTCCCAGTGCAGGTTGTTGGCCCCGATTTGTTTTTCTGTCAATCCATTGGAACCCCAACGACTGCCACCTCCAAAGTTAATCAAAGTCAAATATGGGAACCGACGTCCACCACCGATCTGATCGTTACCAACTTCACCATAAGAAGCTCTGATCTTCAGGAAATTGAGCCATCCTGCATGATTCTGCATAAATTCGTACTGAGTCGGAATCCATCCCAAGGCTATTGCAGGGAACAAACCGAATTGTTTACCCGGTTCAAAGTTTTCGGAACCGGTATATCCCACGTTTCCTTCTATCAGATAAGCATCTTTATAAGAATAAGTGGCTCTGGCAGATAATGCCTGGTAACGTTTAGGAATAGATGAGATTTCATCATTTGCTTCGGTCGTTTCGGTGCTTTGCATATAGTAATGTATCAAACCGGTTACACGATGTTCCTGATTGAAAAGTCTTTCATAGGCAAGTTGCGATTCGAAGTAATATCTACGGTCACTGGCCGCACTCTTGGCGAATTGAATGTTGCTGGCTGATACTGTACGTTGTGTCATTAATGAACCGTCATTGTAACGGCCAAAGGCCTTGTATAGGTCCGGCATTTTGGAGCGGACTACGTTGTGTATATTGTTATTGTTATACGAGAACATTCCTCTGGCAGTCAAACCCTTAATCCATTTCCCGAAGTCTTGACGTAAGGTGAAATTGATGTTCATAGTGGTCCGGTTTCCCTTTTTAAATCCGGTATGGTTCAACAATATATATGGTGAGATTTGTTCTCCGTTTTTACCATAAGCAGGAAGCATTCCATTGGAATAACGTAAAGGCACCGTCAGGGGAGTCAGATAGGCTTGTGCGGCCCAGAGTGCGTCATTGTTAGTTCCGAATCCCGGTGCTCTGTCTTCTACAATAGCTCCGTCCATAGCCAATCCCATGATTGTCGATGGAGTTAGGTTCATGTCTACCTTTGCGCGGAAATTATATTTAGCCCATTTGACATTCGTGTTGTATTTGTTAACTTTGTCTTGCTTGAAGATAGCATCTTTGAATGTACCTCCTACACTGACAAAATATCTGGCAACTTTTCCACCACCGGATACATTTAAATAGTGCTGATGATTAATAGTTACATCTTTCAGTATCTCTTTTTGCCAGTTAACGTTTGGATATAAGTCATTGTCCAGTCCTGCTTTAATAATCTCCAGTTCTGTCGGGCTATAAAGAGGGTCCATATTACTTACTACTCGGGCTTCGTTTGCTAAGCTGGCATAATCGTATGCTTCCAGATATTCGGGCATGCGGGGGGAATAAGAGAGAGTCATACTGCTCTTCCAGGTTACCTTGGTGCGACCTTCCTGACCGGAACGGGTCGTTACCAAAACAACGCCATTTGCACCACGTACACCATAAACGGCTGTTGCCGAAGCATCTTTCAAGATAGAGAAGCTCTCAATATCCGACGGGTCAAGGTCATTAAGATTTCCTTCAATACCGTCAATCAAAACCAGCGCAGACTGGTTGGCACCAAATGTGCTGATACCGCGAATCCAGAACTCAGAAACATCCTGCCCCGGTTCGCCGCTTCGGTCAACGGCTATAATACCGGGAACCACACCTCCCAGCATATTGGCTACGGAAGTTGACGGAGCACTGATGGCAGCCGGATTGACACTGGTGACAGCACCTACCACGCTGACTTTACGTTGTGTTCCCATACCTACAACAACTACTTCGTCCAATGATTCTGAGTCGGGCTCCAGAGATATACGCATCTTCTTATCGGTTTGAGCAACCACTATTTCTTTGCTCTTATATCCCATAAATGAAACAATCAGCGTTGTTTTTGGAGCTAATGATTTCATACTGAAGTTACCATCCATATCTGTTATAGTTCCGGTTTTTTCTTTCCCTTTTACAGATATGTTTGCACCCGGGAGCGGATCACCATGTTCGTCTAACACGATTCCGGCAATTTGAATTGGTTCTTGTTGGGCCCATATCCCTTGTGTTGCATTTCCTGCCAATAGCAGAAAGAAACACAGGGTTAATTTAAAATATAGTGTTTTCATTTCTATTCCTTATTAATTATTCAATAGCAAGTTTTCTGATGCAGTGGTTATTTTGATCTGCAATGTAAAGAAATTCATTTTTGTCTAAATAGACACCCCAGGGCTGATTGAATTGGGCTTCCAAAGGGTCTCCATCTTTGTATCCTGCAGCTCCGCTACCTGCTATCGTGGTTACGACGTTCAATTTGGTGTCAACTTTGCGTATTCGGTTATTACCAACATCGGCTATGTATAAGTTCCCTTCTTTATCAATAGCAATTCCACGTGGTTCTTTAAACTGTGCTTCTTGCACATCTCCGTCCCGGAAGCCTGCGCCTGCACCGGGGATATATTCATCGATGTCCCCATCTAGGGCTGGCCAACCGTCCGCATCGCGTGTGAGCTTAAAGCGATAAACTGCACTTTTACTATGCAACACACAGTAAACATACTTATCAACCGGATTGTAAGCACATAATCCATTGGAACCTGTATTATAGAGTGTACCGATTCGTTTTGCTTTGTTGGGATTTAATGTTCTTCTATTTTTATCGAAAGGTTGTGTCCACAATTGCCCTGTATTTTGGCGGTATATCACAAAAGTAGAATCTACGGGGTCGAGAACAACACTATGCATCCATCCTCCGTTGGCTAAAAGCTGTCCCATTTTATCAGCCACCCAGCTCACATTAGCATCGAATAAGAAACAACCGAAGTTGGCATTATCGCATGGACCAAATAGTTGTTTCTTTTCTTTATCAATAAATAAAGGTTGGTCGATTACCATGCCATCTAGTAAAGTGATCGTTTTATTTTGTTCGATGGATGATAAACGCGTTCTTCCATCAGAGTCGAATATGAATACATTGTCATCATTATCTACAGCTACATACCTTGGAGTATTGAATGTGGTCTCGCCGAGAGTTCCGTCTTTATTGCCACCTTCTTTGGCTTTTCCTACTACTGTAGATACGGAAGAAGTTACAATATATTTGAAGGTTTTTTCAGCATTGCTGAGTTCAGCTTCTTTTCCGGCAATCTCCACCCGTACATGGCTTTCCCCTCCGGCTTGCTTGGGCACTTGGGCATAAATAACATCAGGCTTGACACCTAAAACCAATGCCTCCCGCTCATTACCTACTTCATCCTTGAAGTAAACTTTCACTTGGCTTTTGTCTTCTCCGAAATTGGAGCCTTTAACAATGAATTTGGTTCGTATGCCACCGGAATCGGGCATAAACTCTGTAAACTTGACTGGTTGATTAGGATCGAAAGCTGTGCTTTTCTTGTCTTCATTACAACCTACTATTAGTAGCAGGAAGCCGAAAACCATCCAGATTAGATTAAATGATTTACGCATGTTTTTCTATAAGATTTTATTAGTTTGAAAAAAGGTCTTTTAGGCTTTCTATTTAAATAAGGTTTAATAGATTCTAATTGATTTCAATTTGACTTAAGGGCTTTGGCTTTTTCTCTCATGTGATTAATTGTTTTAAATATTATAGATTCAAAGGTGTAAATGGCTATATATAATTGTGAAGCACACTTTCCGTTCGGTTTTCAGGATACAAACTTAGGGTATTTCAAGGAATCAGGAGCATATGCTTTTATTCATCCATGTATATCTTTTCATTCAAAATTGCTTTTTTTATCATTTGCTTCGCCTTTCTGTTATAATATTGATTATTTTTGTGACACTTAAACTAATATGAATATATAATGAAGCGAACCGTTCGATATACCGTTCTTGTTTTGATTGCTATTATAAATTCTTTAGTTATTACTACTTCTCTCTATGCTGTTCTGCCTTATAATGAACTACATCAGTTGAATATGAGTAATGGCTTGGTAGATAACATCATTACTTGTATCTATCAGGATCAAGATCGTTTTATGTGGTTTGGATCCACTAATGGGCTGAGTCGATATGACGGGAAGCAGATTCGCAATTTTAGTGTAGACAATGCGAGGATGTATGTTTCCGATATAAAAGAGACTTCTGATGATAAATTGTGGGTAATAACTAATGAGTATTTATATTGTTTTGATCGACGGAAAGAGAAATTTGTTCTTCCGTCTTTTCAGGATGGGAAAAAGGCCATTTCTGTAAGTGCTATGGAAATAACAGGGGATTCACTTTTTTGGATAGTGAAAGGCGGACAATTGCAATGCTTGAAACGACATTATAAATTAGTGAAAGGTGACTTACAAATAGAGATGACTGTCGAAGCAGGCTATCCGTTTTTTTTAGATGAGGGGGAATCTTTTTCGAATTTATGTGCTTCACAAGACGGGCATTTCTTGTATTTGGTTACCGATAAGGGAAATTTGTTGTTCTTTGATAAGATTGCAGGTAAAGTGGTCCGGAAGTTCAAATACTCTATTAATCCTAGCGCTAATGCTACTACTATCATGAGTGAAGGGGAATATATTTGGATTTCTTCTATAGTGGGTGGAGTAACTCGTCTGCATATTCCCACGGGAAAATCTGATTATTATCAGTATAATGAGGATGCCAGGTTGTCTTCTTTATCACATTCAGATGCGTATGGGGTGGTTGCGTTGGATAATGATTCTTACATTGCAGTAACCTGGAATGGATATACTCTGTTAGCTCCTGAAGAAAATGATCCTTCTAAGTTGTCGGCAACGCCTTATACGAATACCTCATTTTTGCAGTACCGGAATGTAGAGACAAGAATGATTTCTGTTTATTATGATAAAGAGGGAATACTATGGATCGGAACTAGAGGAGGAGGGATTGTCTATTTTGATTTTAGACAGCATTCTTATATGCAATATCACAGCAAAAAACATAATGAAATCTCTGCTCAGGTGGCTGACAAAGATGGTCGAATTTGGTTGGGCACTTACCATGAAGGAATTATGCGTAGTGACCAGCCTTATGCTAAATCGCGACCGCTGAACTTTTCTCCTGTGGGCAATCAAAAAGAAGTCCCGGTGTTTTGTGCAACCAAAGATTCATGTTCTAATTTATGGTTTGGAAATGCTTCCGGAAATTTGATTTGTTATGACTGGAGTTCCGATTCTTTCCATATATATCCGCTCAATTATTTAGGAAAAAAGGTAAATTCCTATATAGTGGCCTTAATGATTGACACCCGTTATCGGTTTTGGGTATGCACTTCTGCCGGATTGTACTTATTTGATCGGCAGACAGGTCATTTTGAATTATTCTCATTGCGTGAAGCCTTGAAAGAAGATGCAGAGCCATGGGTCACTGCTATTTGTGAAGATAAACAGCGGAATATCTGGATAGGGACAGCAAAAGGTATTGTACGATTATCACAGGTAAATGCTCGTCCATTAAAGATGGTTCATGGATATGAAGAAAAAGAAAATATAGGAGCTCGTGTAGTTAGTGCTTTACTGACTGGTACTGACGGAACTGTATATGTGGGTTATAAAAATGGATTTGGAATCATTCCTGTGGGCGAAGATAGGATAGCGTCTTTTTATACAGTAAAAGATGGACTTTGCAATGATTGTATAGATTGTATAGTGGAAGATGAGAAAAAACGTATTTGGTTGGGGAGTATATCCGGTATCTCAAGATATAGCCGACAACAACATATCTTTTACAACTATTATATTTCTAGTAGCAATAAATCTGTGATGTTGTTTAAAAATACTTTATTCTGGGGAAATAACAAGAGCTTAACCTATTTTGAACCGGAGATACTAACATCTGCCACCATTACCAGCAAAACTCTTTTAACCGGATTGGAAGTAGATAATAAGCAAATCAATATAGGTGAGAAGATAAAAGGGCAAGTTGTTTTGAATTCTAATATTGCATCAGTTGACCATTTGGAACTGATTAATGCGAATCGGGATTTTTCTCTTCTTTTTAATAATCTGGCTTTTTCGAAGGATTTACAAAAATATAGTTATCGGTTATATCCATATCAGAAAGATTGGATTGTTTCTGAAACGGGGAAGGTCTCGTTTACCAACTTATCTGCCGGTTATTATATTTT
>OGME01001948.1_pt1 | contig 10659 bp, 12 predicted proteins | sample 1572981 | NCBI WGS metagenome assembly OGME01 (sample SAMEA2581902, study PRJEB24529) | metagenome | biome: Human gut stool | place: China | collected 2011
CAAAAGAAAGAGATAATTTGTTCCCTAAAGAGATTGCAGGATATAAACGTCCGGATGCTTTTTTGGATAAAAGTAATGACTTTTTTGACGAACTGCCGCAATTTATACAGAAGGATCCGGTTTATTTTAAAATCTTGAACTACATTTTTTCTGTTTTAATATCAAATGATGTCAGGGTAAAAAGTTGGGTCGATTCGCTTTCGTCTGATATGAATGAACAGGATTTTAGAGTTGTAACTGAACTTGTTAAGGGTGTGATGACACCTGAAATGTTAAAAAAATTAAATGGTATCGAGGTTGGGGCTCAGGTTAATAAAAACGCATTTGGCAAAATCCAAGTAAACGGAAAAATTTATAATGCAATGATTTTACAAGATGCGATTGAGCTGATTGAGGGGAACAATGTTACTCTAAGCATTGACACTGCTACTGGTGCTGTTACTCTTAATGCCAAAGATACTACATATGCGATCGTATCGACAACTGCAGATGGTTTAGTACCTAAGCGTGATGGTAGTGCGAATAAATATCTTTGTGCTGACGGTACGTGGAAGCAGGTAACTCAGTATATACATCCTGATAGCGGGATAACTGCTGGAACATATAAAAGCGTTACTGTAAATGCACAGGGGCACGTTACTGCTGGCAGTAATCCGACTACCTTGGCTGGTTATGGTATTACTGACGCTGCACCATTAGATCATGGTATTCACGTACCGAGCGGCGGCAGTAATGGTACGTTTTTGCGTGGCGATTTGACGTGGCAAGCTATTAGCGGTTTAGGCGGCATAGTAGCATATTCGCTAAATCAAAATGGTTATGTAAAATTCGGCTGTGGGTTAATTCTACAGTGGGGAATTAATAGCGCTGGCAACGACGGAAGCGAGGGAGAAAGCGGTTGGTACGAATTTCCTGTGAATTTTAATTCTGCTTGTTTTGCCCTATTTTGCGGACTAAGAAACACCGATACCAACAAACCAACAAACTACGATTCAGAAGTACAGCCACGTAACTGGACAACCACCAAATTCAACGTATACAAACAAAATTATGGCGGTAATCCATGGTTTGGTAGTTTCATTTGGTTTGCTATTGGCCGATAGCCAGCCAGTTACAAGCTATAACCCTACTGTTACCCTCTGAGTTACGTGTAGACATGAAAAAATTTGTATTTGTAATACTCGTTGCTGCAAAAGTATATTCGTAATTTATAGCCCTCTTACTTCCGTAAATACCAATTACAGAGTTAGTAAATTTAATTGGAAATGTTTGTGTTGATTCAGAATTACCATATCCCCACTGTGGCTAACAGCCTATGCCAACACATGAAACATAACTGCTCCCTATAAAGTTTGCTCCATATCCGCAAATGAATTTTTGCATATCTATTCCAACTAACCAAGGTACTGCTTCCTCTTTAGGTTCATAATATGTCTTGGTTGCCATCGTTATATAATGGGATGTAAAAGGAATTGACCAGTAACGATAATCTGTTGGATTTTGTGACTCAACATAATATCCCCACTGTGTCTTAAAACCCTATTGTGCAATAGGACAGATAACGACCTCTCGTAATCGAAACACGTATCGAAGTTGTTGTAACCTGAGTTACGCCTACGTTTTCACCGTAACCGTCGGTATCATTACTTGTGTAGTCGAGATCTTGGCCTATGACAACATATTTATTTGAGCTATATGCTAAAGGCAATGTAACAATAATATACCCTTGTTCAGCATAAACTATTCCCCACTGTTGCTATGCTACGCCAAAAGCACACCAGTATTTTCCACTGCCGCCACCAGATGCTCCAATATTCATACCTGATATAGAAACATTATAAACTGTATTTGCTTCACTCGGACTTCCATTGTGGCAAATACAAGAAATTGCTGTAAATACATTTGAAAATTTGAAGGGAAAAGTTATATATGGTCTACCTGTATTGTTAGTAAATCCCCACTGTGGCTAGCACCCAATTATAATCCAGTTAACATCATTAGGCTGGGCTACATCAGGTCTATTTGACTGATATGCACGAGTTGTAACAGTAGTATTCGTTGCAGAACATCCAGGGCAGCACCATTCGCTAGAAGTAGATGCAACTGCAAGGAACACGTTTGTAAATGGTATTGGTAATGTAGAAGTTCGCACTGCCCCGCCAGTATTTATTCCCCACTGTTTCAATAGCCAAGTGAAATTGCAGTAGTGGTGGGCCTGATGTATGAAACGGGGCTATTATATCCAGCCGTAAAACTCCATCCAGTAAGGGTGTAATCGAAAGTAAAACCACAAAACTCTCTTGCCGGAAAGCCAGGGGCGCCAACAACTACTGCCGTATAAACACCATTGAATTTTAAAGCCCAAGCGCCTGAGCCGACAGTTGAATATCCCCACTGTTTTACTCGACCCCAAGGGCGATATAAAGTGTACCGTAGAAACTCATGTTCCAATAACCAAAAGCGGCTCCTGTTGATGTCCAACTTAAGAGATGATAATGATCGGTATTTCCAGTGGTATTGCTGTGAGCATTACTTACAACGGCATAACACTCTCTAAAAGCGATAGGGAAAGTAACTCCTGTTGAATTTGAATATCCCCACTGTTTATACACCAGCAACAATATAGTTGCCGCCATAAGCTCCTGACGATGTAATGAAAATACTGTTGATCGTAGATTTATCATTATTAAACGAGAAGTAACCGTCAGAGCTGGTAGTAGAAGAAGTTATATCAGTAACTACACAAATAAATATTTTTTCGTTAAATCTTAGCGGTAAATTGTTTATTCCGCTTCCACACGTTCCCCACTGTTTACCGTCCTACAGCGAACAACCTTGACGTCTGCGTTCCGTTCCAGCGATCATCATTATACCCATTACAAAGTCTGTAATTAATATTAGTACTGCTTATGCCATAGACGAAAGTTTCACAGTTATCTGGTGAAATTACATTCGCATAATATAACTCACTGAACGCAATAGGATACGTTATAACACGATCATTACCAGAATTGGTATATTTTCCCCACTGTTTATTAGGCACCTATAGCAATCCAACTGACAAATCTTGAAGATCCATCGGAATAAACACGAACCTGCGTGTTGCTATAGGCACTTGCATTATCGTAATATCCACTACCAGCCTCGCCACCACCAAAACAACAAAGTGCCTCTGTAAATGGTATTGGAAACGAATAAATACCATTTGTACGATTCGTTCCCCACTGTTCAATGGCCGCCAACGAAATACCAGCCAGAAGTTCCGTGAAGGTATAAATTAACACTGGTAGTGCCTAAATATTCTGCCCCAGTTGCCGTAGCTGACGTGCTTGTAGTTTTTGGTACGGCAACAATGAATAGTGCCGCAGTTGGAAACGGAATTGGAAATGTTGCTGTACGTGATGAACAATATCCCCACTGTTCAATGGCCTAAAAGAATGTAATTAGGGACTAGTGAGCCGCCACTTCCTGAATCAAGGCTAGTTATCAATCTAACAGTTAGTGAGTTACCTGAATACGCTGTAACAAAACCAACAAATAAGCTCGGGCCACTTGTTGAGGAAGCACATATAAAGCCCTGATATAAGGTTGACATTGAAATTGGCGTAGATATGGTTACTGTACCAATATCTTTAGGCGTAGCATAATCTTTTTTGCTGAATGAAGATGACGAACCATTTCCCCACTGTTTACCAACCAATTACAAAAACGTAAAAACTCAAAGCTGGAGATGTTCCAGGTAATGATACCGAAATATTATTGGGAATACCGATCCCAGCTTCTCGCATTAGATAATTATTACCATTGCTGTTTGATTTTGCTTGTTTAAAAGCTAGTACATTGTTTGAAGAGAACGCTATTGGATAGGTAAAAGTAGTAGCCTGTTTTACCGTCATTCCCCACTGTTTAAAGGCCTACTGCTATTGCAGATCCGCTAATATTTGATACCCAACTTTCATTTGTTGCGCATGAAGCTGTATAACCAGTTAGTGAAATTGTTCCGGAATCACCATACCAAGTTCCCGATGATTGCGAGCCTGTGCGTGTCATGGTAATTCCGCCAGCAACAAATTCTGTGAATGGTATTGCCCATAAACCAGGGTTATTTCTCCACTGTTTAACCAAAATAAAAATTGAATTGAAAGGAAGTAATAAAAATGCCGGCTAATATAGCAGACTGTAGAATTTTTTTGAAATTTGACGAAGCAGGGAATAGAATTGATACCCTGATAGAAGATCATAATCTTAAAATCACACCTAAAAAACCCATAATTGAGTATGAGCAGGGGGAAGAAATCTTTTTAACTATTCCTGCTCATGGAGATGTGAATGATAATGCGGAAGCCGTAAGTGTGCCTGAAACAAAAATACCTACAGGACAGTATAAACAAGTAGAAAAAGTTGTAGGTTATACAGATGAAATATTTGAGCCTTCAGTAGAAGGATTTACTGAAGTCAATTATGACCAATATCTAAAAATGTCTGGTAATGCTTCGGACGGCAAAGAATATCGATGGGATAATAATGCTGGAGAGCCAAAAGAATATGTTTATGTACCATCATTAGAAGAATTGAAGGAACAGAAACTACACGAAATAAAACTTGGCTATATTAAAGACTTATATTTACCTGTATGGGTGGAACAGACTGATGGTAAGGTTTATGGGTATGATACAGATAAAGATAGCCAGGTAGACTTCATGGCATCATATAACAGAGCTAAAATTACAGGCACTACTCGTTATAATGTCTATGTGAATAAAGATGATCTTAGCGAAAAAGTGTTTACAGTACATAACCAGGAAATGTTTGAAGCTGCATTATCTGAAGCTGGTATATATCAAGAAAGTGTCTATGCAAAATTGTATGAGTTGGAGGACCGTGTGGAAAATGCAAAAACAGAAGAAGATCTTGCCAAAATATCTTGGTAAAGTGGTTGAAAGCGCATGGATACTAGCTTTATGAGGTAATAATAAAATGAAAAAATATCATACCGAATTCAAACCGCCTGCGATCCTGAGAAACCAAGGGATACAGGCTTTTTTGTTGCGTAAATTCGTGCCGGGTTAATACCATAAAAGGTCGTCAAATAAGGTCTATAGCCTTTTTTAGCTCATGGAGGGATTTATGGGTATAAACTCTCTTAGTAACTCCTTGACTGGCATGTCCGAGTATACGTTTGATCGCCGTATCGTTGGCACCGGCATTGTCTAACATGGTAGCGCAGGTGTGGCGGCATTCGTGTGGCGTATGCTTGCAGCGGCTGGCTGTCATTACAGCATCAAAGCGTGTTCGGTATTGATGATATGTAAGCTGATTGCCGTAATCGTCTGTAATGAGATATTTACCTGGTTGAGATAGCCAAAATTCAAAAAACGACAATGTTTTTTTTGATATAGGCACAGCACGGTTGCGACCGGCAGCAGTTTTTGACTCTCGAACGATAAAATATCGCTGTCGCAGCTTGACGTCTGTTTTGACGACAGATAGCATTTCGGACGTACGAACACCAGCGTATATCATCATGAGCACCGTCATAGCCCATTTATCACCGAGTTTTTTTACTCTGTTTATCTGTCGAGTGTTAAAAGGCGTTTTAGGGTATTTCACTTTATGCTGATCGATATCGATGTATTGACTGATGTCTGCGGTAGGTGAGATGATCTCATATTTAACTGCGTAGGTATAGCAATGGTGCAGTATTTGCCGGACTTTCTTTTGCATAGCGTACAATGCTCCTGATTCTCTTGTGTCGCGAATAACAGCCTGCAGGTCACCGATTTTTAGTTCGGCGAACTTCTTGCCGTATAATCTATGGCAGTGTTTGTAGGCCGAAAGGTAATTGACTTGCGTAGTTTTTGCTAGTTTAGGAAATCGCTCGGCCCTCATAAGCTCAAAGACTTCGGAAAAGGTGATTAGCGTTGGTGCAAAAAGGGACGGATTTTTATGATACTCTGCGAGTAAAGCAAGTCCTTCAATCTCGGTAGCAGTGTCACCGATTGATTTTTGACGGCCGTTGATTGTGACTTTTACAGACCATGGGCGGCGGCGGTTACCGTCAGTTCGTAGCACAACACTACCAAAGCCGTTTGGTAGCTTCATACGTTTTCTTTTTTTAGTATTCAAAATATCACTCTCCTTTAAGGAGCATTATACAGGAGGCAAAAATGAACTGGGAATCTTTTAAATTTGCGGCTATCGGAGCTGCTCAAACTTTAGCACAAGGTTGGTCATATAAAGCCTTAATAGCGGCAATGTTGGCTATGATTTTGCATAAGCACGCTATATTGTTTTATAGCTTTGCTTTTTTAGTATTTATTGATTGTTTTACAAAATGGGTATCGATATCCTATCTGCATCTAAAAGATAGTGGTATTGAAAATCCGACTATTCTAGAATCTATTAAAGGAATAAAAAAAGCCAGAGCTGCCAAAAAGATAAAAAGTGAAGTTATGAAACACCGTTTCCTTGGGAAAATCGGTGTTTATTTAATTTGTGCGTTGTCTGCAGCTGTCGTTGATGTAGTTATGAGAGTTTTAGATAAACCTACTTGGGCAGTTATGACGGTTATTGGATATCTTGTTGTAACTGAGCTGCTTAGTATTATTGAAAACTTAAATGATGCTGGCGTAGAAGCTATGAGTGGATTGATTGTTTTTGTTAAAAAGAAACTATGATTTCTAAATTTTTTATGGAGTGTGATTAATATGGCTTTGTATGTAAGTAAACATTGGAGCGTAACGGAGTGGGATTGTCTGCAACGTAGCAGGAATGAGTATGCATGGGACGAAAATGGTCGACTATGTACAAATGATGAAAAGACTGCTAACTTATTTCGGTTACTTGATATGCTGCGGGATTGGAATTCTAATTGGGTTATTAATACTACTAATGCTGGTTATAAAAGTGGCTTTAGAACGATAGAAGTGAACTTAGCTGTTGGTGGAGAGCCTAACAGCTATCACACCCGTGGCTGTGCGGCCGACATCCATATATCCGGGCAGGACGATACGGATACTGCTTTGGCAGATACCGTTGTTGCTGCAGCTAAAGCATGGGGCATTGAAGATCAGCTGGGGATTGGTTATTATGGTGATTGGATTCATGTGGATACCAGGGGGTATACTTCAAGGTGGTAATAAACACCTTTAAAATTTTAGTTAAATTAAAGGTGTTGAGATGATAGCTTTATGCGGTAAATATGTTCCCGGCATTAATGTCGGGAACATATTATGTGGGCTGTAATTTAGGTTGCAAGCTGTTTCGAGTAGTTGCAAGTAGTTTCAAGTAAAGCTTTCATACGATTCTCGTGTGATTTAAGTTGCTGAAAAACGTATATTGAAATCAAAACCAACGAGAAACGGCATAGCAACGTCGTTTTTAACATGCTGGCAATTTACTGTTTCTCGTTTTTCTCGTGCCAAATTATCAGGAATGAAATATAAAATATATGATTTTTAATTGTTTTTGTTGAATAAAACGTACATAATGTGTTATACTTTGGGTACAGAAAGAAGAGACTTGTGGCAAAGTGATCATGGGTCTTATTTTTGTATCTTTATTGCTTTTTGCTAAATTTACAGCACGTTTTGAAAAAGATAGGGGGAGATGATAATATGTATAATGTAAAAGATATTGCGAAATACATTATTTCATATTCATATGAGCAAAATAAGCCTGTCAGCAATTTAAAATTGCAAAAACTGTTGTATTTTGTGCAGGGCGAAAGTTATAAAATGACAGGTGAGCCAATGTTTGAAGCTGATATGGAAGCTTGGCAATTTGGACCAGTAGTTCCTTGGGTTTATTATGAGTATTCAAATTATGCCGCAATGCCAATATTAGAAAATTATGACATAAACATTGAAGAAGAAACAAGAGTTATTATTGAAACTGTAATAAAACGACATGAAAATAATTCTGTTTGGTCGTTAGTAAGAATGACGCATGAGAATGGATCACCTTGGGAAAAAACGTATGTTGATTACGAAAAGAGAGTAATCGACAAACAATTGATAAGGGAAGCTTTTGCTAATGACGTCAACTGATGGCCAATTTAAAAATGGACAGATTCAAAAAATAATAAAATCTATAGCAGTGCCGCAATTAGATGACAGCGTTTTAAAAGAACAAATTGCAGCTTTCAATGAAATATATGTAGACGAATTTAGGCATAGTTATACTCAAATACTTATTACTATTCAAAACCTTGGCGATAGCGAAAGAGATTTGTTAATGACTAATATCGAACAGGTATTGAATTCAATTAATGGCCAATTAACATCAGAAGCTCAAGAAGGTTTAAAGAAATTAAGCGATCACATACAGTTAGACATTTCAAGATTAAATTATTTTAAAAAAGAGTTTAGCAAGGATGCATCAAAGTTAAAAGATAGAATAGACAAAGCACAATCTGAGCAAACCAATGCTATTTTAAAGTTTACTACACTATCCCAACAAATTTCTAAACACGAAAAAGATATTTCAAATGTTAAATCAGAGCATATAACTATTCTTGGCATATTTGCGGCAATAATGGCTGCAGGAGTGGGTGGATTTACTATACTGGGTAATGTTGCAGCTATGGCAGAGAAAATTTCGATATATCGCTTTTTTGCAATAACATCATTTTTAGGCTTTATTTTATTCAATGTAGTTTTTATGTTGATTTACATGATTGCAAGATTAACAGGGAAAAACATATATACTATATGTACAGATAGCCACAAGGATATAAATTCAGATTGTGTTTATAGCAATTGTGATAAAAATTGCTGGGGGATAAATCGTGTAAGAAAAAGGCTGCCATATATTTTTTGGGCAAATATTGTATTGATAGCTATTGTAATAATTAGTTTGTTAATAAGTATGTGAATTTAATAAAAATAATGTCATATATATGTTCGGCAAAATAATTTAAAACCTTAAAGCACTTTGCGAAAGCAGAGTGCTTTTTTCTATGGAGGGATAACATGTATGAAAAAATCAAATGTTGGATATCTAATAATCGCTTTCTTGTTGGTATGGGCGTTGGCGCAGTTCTTTTTCTTGCCTACCTGTTCAGCCGAGCCGGCATACATGATAACGGAAAGCGAGTTGGTGACACTGGAACAAAACTCAACCAGGCAATTGGAAATCAGCAGGAAATTAGCGCTGGAATTACAGATAGCAAGGGAACAGCAGACGCTATCGGATCAAGCATCGAGCGAAGCCAAACTGCAAATAAATCAGCTGCAGAAGCAGTTGACAGAGCTGGAAGCCTGGTCGAAGAAGCAGGAAGAATTACAGCAGAAAATCTTGAAATCCTTGCCACCGTCCGCGCCAGGGGTTCTGCGGGAGATCGGAGCCAAGATTGATATTGATCACTATGTTACAGGTATCAGCTACGGAGTGAGCCGCCGGATAGGTAGCAAATATATAGGATTTCGAGGCGAGTATGATTGGCAAGATAAAAAAACTGGTGTGTGGGTAACATATGCGTACTAAAGAAAGCCTGACTATTACTTAATGTAGTAGTCAGGCTTTCTTTTTTATTATAAAATTAAGAAGTAGAAAAAATGTCGTCTTATGTAGAGGTATAAAATGAGATTGTGGCATGAAGAATTAATACCATTATTACCAAGGCAACAGCTACTTGGGCAGCATCGTGAATGTTGTGCTATGCGAGGTAACGGTTGGGGTAAAAAGCATAGAGTGGTAGATTATGTGTTTAAGCATAGTTTGCATGATCTTGAGTTGTATCATGCAAAGGTTATGCAGGAGATGTTTAATAGGGGTTATAAAGTAAGTAGTGAGTGGTTTTATAGGAATTATAGGGGAAAGCATATTAACACTGTTCCAAATGACTTAATACCTTTAATAAAAGAAAAAGTATATTTAGAACATGATGAAGTATATATGCACAAATGTTTGGAAAATTTAGCGAAAAAGGGAATCATTATTGAAAAATCAAACTTAAGATAAGTGAAACTTGAATTTCTATAAAATAAGCCTGTATATAACATATAGGCTTATTTTATGTAAATGTAAAACTAAACTGAAATACATAAGTGTTACTATATTAAGAAAATAGATAATGCGAAGAACAAAAAGTATATATGTTTGAATGCTGATGATAAAAAATGCACGAATTAAATAAGAATGTATAATACGGATTTGAAGTAAATATTAATAAATATAAAAGTATACTAACTATTTGTTTATTGAACAGAAAAAGTTAAAAATATATAATATAGAAAAGTAAGAGAGCAATATATTGTATTATTGAAAGCTATATAGAGTGAAAGTATATGTGGGGGGGACATGCGTTTGCATGGAACTTTCATAGCCTACCTCTCTCAGATAATAATTCTGAGGGAGGTAGGCTTTTATTTTTACAAAAAGAAAGCGGACTTTACTGGTCTGGTTTAATGGGGGTGAATATGCAAATAAATGTTACTACCGATTATGCGATAAGAATAGTTTTGTATCTGGCTATACAAAACAAAGTCACTACCTCCAAAGATATCGCTATGGCAATGGGGATTCCTAAGAGCTATATTTTTAAAATTACTAATAAACTAATTGCAGCAGGGATTATCCAAAGAATCGTGGGTGCTAAAGGCGGTTTTATATTGGACAAGAGGGTTGAAGAGATATCCATGTATGAAATTTTCAAAG
>OGME01001956.1_pt1 | contig 10586 bp, 13 predicted proteins | sample 1572981 | NCBI WGS metagenome assembly OGME01 (sample SAMEA2581902, study PRJEB24529) | metagenome | biome: Human gut stool | place: China | collected 2011
GGTGAATGCTCCGATAGGAAGAAGTCAGTATGACCGTAAAAAAATGTGCGTTACCGAAAAAAACAGCAAACACGCTGTCACACATTACCGTGTGATTGCAAGATACAAGGGCTACACTCATATAAAATGTATTCTTGAAACGGGACGAACACATCAGATAAGAGTGCATATGGCGTACATCGGTCACCCTGTATCGGGAGATTTGGTTTACGGAGTTAAAAACGAAAAAGTTGATTTTACAGGTCAGTGCCTGCACGCAAGAAAAATCGGCTTTGTTCATCCAAGGAGCGGCGAATACCTTGAATTTACATCGCAGCTGCCCGAATATTTCAGAAATTATCTTGAAAAGCTTGATAAAATAACAAAATAATTTGCGATAAACGGAAAAAAGTCTTGCAATTTATTTTCTTTTGTGGTAATATATATAAGCATTTGAAACCGTCATACCTATGACGAGGTTCAGATGGCGGTAAAACCGTTATTTTGAAGCAGACATTCCTCTGCACTAAAAAGGTACGAATGTCAGAAAAAACAGGAGGAATTATAATGGACGCATTAAAAGCTATTGCTGCCGGTTCAGTTAAGAAAACCACACCAAAGTTTAATGTCGGTGACACAGTTAAGGTTTCTGTAAACATCCGTGAGGGCGAAAGAGAAAGAATTCAGATGTTTGAGGGCACAGTTATTGCTAAAAAGGGCAGTGGCGTTGCTGAAACATTTACTGTAAGACGCGTTGCTTACGGCGTAGGTGTTGAGAGAGTGTTCCCGCTCCATTCACCGAACGTTAAGGACGTGCAGGTAATTCGTTATGGTAAAGTTCGCAGAAGCAAGCTCTACTATCTCCGTGACAGAGTTGGTAAGGCTGCTAAGGTTAAAGAGCAGATCCGTAAGTAATTTCAAATGTAAGGAAAGGGACTTTTACAGTCCCTTTTTTACTTTACTTATTGTTAGCAGGTGGATAAATTGAGCGAAAATAAAACAAATACTAACGAAACAGAAAACAATGTTGTAGAAAACACAACAGCCGAAACACAGAATCAGAATATTGAGGTCGAGGACAGCGGAGATTACATTGCTTTCAGCAATCCCGAAAAAGACAAGCAGAAGAGCAACAAATTTGTTGCGGCAAAGGCAGACGGCGGCGCATCAAACTTTTACGATTGGGTAAAATCAATTGTATTTGCACTAGTAATAGTTATTTTCTGTCTTAACTTCTTTTTCAGGTTGGTTGATGTAAAAGGTACATCAATGGTAGAAACCCTGCAAAACGGTGATAAATTGATTGTAACCAACTTTAATTACACTCCAAAGCCGAATGACATCATAGTAATTTCTCACGGTAAGGAGTACGCCGAACCGATTGTAAAGCGTGTTATTGCTACCGCAGGTCAGACTCTCAAACTTGATTATGAAAACGACAGAATCCTTGTTGACGGTGTTGTAATTGACGAACCGTATCTTGATGTGTCAACATTCTGTAATGTTGAGGCAGATTACGAAATCCCCGAGGTTATTCCGGACGGTATGATTTTTGTAATGGGCGACAACAGAGGAGTTTCTATGGACAGCCGTGACTCAAGAATCGGTCTTATCAGCGTAGACAATGTTATAGGAAAAGCTCAATTTGTAGTTTATCCGTTTTCAGACTTTAAATATCTTTACTAAAAATTTTATTTGACCTATTGATAAAAGCTTATTTCTGTTTTATAATTGAAATAAGCTTTTATTTTTTTGGAGGATATATGAAATCTAAAAACAAAACCTCGAAAACAAAAATACAGATAAACAAAGAAAAATTACCTAACTGTATATTTGATATTTTCAAAACGGTTATTTTCCTTTTTGCAATTATAAGCGTTGTATTTACATTTTTTATAAAAGATGTCACAATCGACGGCGAATCTATGAAAGACACGCTTTTTGACGGCGACAGGGCAATACTAACAAACTTTCTTTACTCACCGCAGGTGGGAGATATTGTGGCTGTTGACGCAGACCAGCAAATCGGAAAAATCATTATAAAACGAGTTATCGCAACCGAAGGACAGACAATAAAAATTGACTATGACAATAATAAAGTTATAGTTGACGGAATTGTACTTGACGAAGAATATGTTGCCTCCGATACAATAAGACCGACTGTCGGTTGGAATATTCCCGACACCATACCCGAAGGCTATGTGTTCGTAATGGGTGATAACCGTTCCGTATCACTCGACAGCAGAAGCGGCAGTATTCAGCTTATTCCAAAAACGATGATACTCGGCAAGGCACAATTTGTGATTTATCCGTTTGACCATTTCAAATATCTTTACTGATTTATAAACAACTATAAGGATTGATAAAATAAAATGAGCGAAATGCAAAATATACAGTGGTTCCCGGGTCATATGACCAAAACCAAAAGACAGATTCAGGCAAGTTTAAAACTTGTAGACGCAGTGGCAGAAATTCTTGACGCAAGAATACCCTTAAGCAGTAAAAATCCGGATTTACAAAAACTTATTCAGAACAAACCAAAGGTTGTGCTTTTGAATAAATGTGATATGGCTAATCAGACCGCAACAAGCAGATGGATAGACTACTATGCATCACAGGGAATTACAGCGATTGCGGTTGACTGCAAAAGCGGTAAGGGACTTAATAAATTTGCTCCTGCTGTAAACAATGTGCTTTCCGAGCGCAGAGAAAGACTTAAGGCAAAAGGTATGATAAACCCGATGCTTAGAATTATGATTGTAGGTATCCCGAATGTCGGTAAATCTTCATTCATTAACAGAGTAGCAAAGCAAAACAGAGCAAAAGTAGAGGACAGACCGGGTGTTACAAGAGGCAATCAGTGGTATTCAATCGCTAAAAATATAGAAATGCTCGATACTCCGGGTGTGCTTTGGCCTAAATTTGATGATAAGATTGTCGGCGAAAGACTTGCTTTTACAGGTGCTGTAAAAGACCAAATTCTCGATACGGAGCTTCTCGCCGTAAGACTTCTTGACTTTTTGCGCAGCTTGAAACCCGCTGATTTTATTGCAAGATTTAAACTTGAGGATATTGACCTTGACGCAATCGATTCATACGAATTGCTTAATGTAATCGGCAAAAAAAGAGGTATGCTCATTTCAGGAGGAGAAATAGATACAGAGAGAGCCGCAATTATGCTTCTTGATGAATTCAGAAGCGGAAAACTCGGCAGAATCACTCTTGAAATGCCCGAAAGATAAAAGGTGAAACAATGGATTGGCTTGAATTTGAAAAAGAGGCGCTTGCAAAAGGTTATAAATCGGTTTGCGGAGTTGATGAGGCAGGCAGAGGCCCTCTCGCAGGTCCCGTCTGCGCCGCCGCCGTTATATTGCCCGAGGGCGTAATTATTGACGGTGTAAACGACTCAAAAAAATTAAGCGAGAAAAAGCGTGAGTCCTTGTTTGATGTTATAAGAGAACAGGCGCTGTCATACTCAATAGCTTACGCTACGGTTGACGAAATCGAAGAAATCAATATACTGAATGCAACAATGCTTGCGATGCGCAGAGCAATTGACGGTCTTGACATAAAGGCAGACTACGCAATGATTGACGGAAATAAAATTCCGCCGATTGACATTGACGCCGAGTGCATTGTAAAAGGTGATGCAAAATCTATGTCGATTGCTTGTGCATCTATCCTTGCAAAAGTGTCAAGGGACAGACTTTTATATAAGTATGCCGAAGAATATCCCATGTACGGTTTTGATAAACACAAAGGATACGGAACCAAGGTACACAGAGAGGCTATTCTTAAATACGGCCCGTGCCCGTACCACCGCAAAAGTTTTCTTAAAAAGCTGTATAAATAATTATGAAGTTATTTTCAACAAAACAAAAGGGCGACATCGGCGAAAAATTTACCGAGCGTTACCTAAAGAAAAACGGTTATAAAATTCTTGAACGCAATTACAGACAAAAATGCGGTGAGATTGATATAATTGCTCAAAAAGGTGAATATATTATATTTACGGAAGTAAAAACAAGGGCGGCAAATTTTATTGCCCGTCCGTATGAGGCTGTTGACCGCAGGAAAATCTCAAGAATAAGAAAAACCGCCGCAATGTATATTGCCGAAAAACAGCTTGACGCTTATTTCCGCTTTGATGTCAGCGAAGTATTTACCGAGCTTGAAAATGCTTTTGAAGGAGTTTCTTATGAAAGTATTTGATTTACATTGTGATACACTTTACAAAGCCGTGACTATGAGCCACGGCTTTTCCTGTTCCGACTATGAAGTTCAGACAGATGTGGATTTTGAAAAATATTTGCAGTGCTTTGCGGTATGGATTCCCGATGATTTAAGCATAAAACAGGGCAGAGCACTGTTTGAAAAAGCCAAAATTACACTTCCGAAAGAATGTAAAATCAACAATATAAATCTTGTTGATTCTTTTAAAGAAATTAATAATTCAACAAAAAACAAACTTGCAATGTTTACACTTGAAAACTGCAAAATAATCGACAATGATATTTCATATATAAAATACCTTGCCGACAGCAACATAAAAACAGCAACCCTTACTTGGAACGATACAAACTGTATCGGCGACGGCACAATGGCAGAGCACCCGACAGGCATAACGGAGTTTGGCAAAAAAGCGGTATGTGAACTTGAAAATCAAGGGATTGTCATTGATGTATCACACGCAAGCGATAAACTTTTTTATGATGTGTGCGAAATCGCAGAAAAACCGTTTATAGCCACCCATTCAAACGCAAGAGCGGTTACTGCGCACAAAAGAAATCTTACAGACGAACAGGCAAAAATCATATTTAAAAACGGCGGAATTATAGGACTTAATTTTCATAATGCGTTTCTCAATAACGAACCCGAAAAAGCCTGCATTGATGATATTCTAAAGCACGCAGAGCATTTTTTGTCGCTCGGCGGAGAAGATTATGTATGCCTCGGAAGTGATTTTGACGGCGGAATCTTGCCGTATGACATCAGAAATAACAGAAATCTATATGAAATTTATAATCTTTTTCTGCAAAAAAACTATCAAGAAGCCATAATTGATAAAATTTTTTATGAAAATGCAGTTAATTTCTTTGAAAACTTTGACATTTGATAAATTATGTAGTAAAATGTACTTTGTGTAAAGCAACTCTGAAAGGAAGATTTATATGTTGTATAAAAGTTGTATCGGCCGCTCAGGCAATTGCCCAGGGTATTTCTAAGGATGGCGGACTTTTTGTGCCACAAGAATTTCCTAAATATTCCGCAGAAACATTTAATGAGCTTTTAAAGCTTGATTACAAGGGCAGAGCAAAAAAAGTTTTCGCTGATTTTCTTTCTGATTTTACAGAAGAAGAAATCAACGATTGTGTTGAAAATGCCTACACAAAAGAGAAGTTCGGCAGTGACAATCCAGCTCCTTTGGCTTACGCAAAGCTCAACGGCAAGGAACTTAATATTCTTGAACTTTGGCACGGTCCGACTTGTGCTTTTAAGGATATGGCACTCCAGATTCTTCCTCATTTTCTTACAAAATCACTTAAAAAGACATACGACGGCAAAGACGCAGTAATTCTTGTTGCCACATCGGGCGACACAGGTAAGGCTGCTCTTGAAGGCTTTAAAGATGTTGACCATACAAAAATTATCGTTTTCTATCCTGTTGACGGTGTAAGTCCAATGCAGAAGCACCAGATGAACACTCAGGAAGGCAACAATGTTACAGTTTGCGCTATTAAGGGTAACTTTGACGACGCACAGACAGGCGTTAAGAAAATCTTTACTACTCCTGAAATTTCCGCAAAGCTCGAGGCTAACAATATGCTTTTCAGCTCTGCAAACTCAATTAACTGGGGCAGACTTCTTCCACAGATTGTTTACTATATTTCTGCTTACTGCGACCTCGTAAATGCAGGCAAAATCGCTATGGGTGACAAGATTAATGTTGTAGTTCCGACAGGTAACTTCGGCAATATTCTTGCATCATACTACGCAAGCATTATGGGACTTCCAATCAACAAGTTCATCTGTGCGTCAAACTCAAACAATGTTCTTTCTGACTTCATTAAGACAGGTGTTTATGACAAAAACAGACATTTCTATACAACAATTTCACCTTCAATGGACATTCTCGTATCAAGCAACCTTGAAAGACTTCTTTACAAGCTTTCGGGCAACAATGCCGATACTACAAAAGAGCTTATGACTGCTCTCAAGACTGTAGGCAAGTACGAGGTTTCCGACGAAATCAAGGCTGAAATCACATCTAAATTCTTCGGCGGTTTCTGCAACGATGAGCAGACAAAAGCTACAATCAAGGCTCTGTTCGACACAGATAAATACCTCTGCGATACTCACACAGCGGTTGCCGTTAATGTATATGAGCAGTATGTTGAGCAGACAGGCGACACAACTCCGTCTGTTATCGCATCGACAGCAAGCCCATACAAGTTCTCTAAGGCTGTTCTTGAGGCTGTTTCAGACGGCACAGACCTTCCTGAAAATGAATTTGATATGGTTGAAAAGCTATTCGAGGTTTCAAATGCTCCTGTGCCTGCACCTCTTGCAGCACTTAAGGACAAAAAGGCTCGTTTTTCAGATGTTACAGAGGTAAATTCAATGCCTCAGTATGTTCTTGATGCACTTAACATCAAATAATGAGTTTATTTGCGATAGCTGACCTTCATTTGTCACTCGGCGAAGATAAGCCGATGGATATTTTTGCGGGCTGGGACAACTATGTCGAAAGGCTTACAAAAAATTGGAATACACTTGTTACCGATGATGATACGGTTATGATTGCGGGTGATATTTCCTGGGCAATGAAGCTTGAACAAACATATACCGATTTTAAATATATTGATGATTTGCCCGGCAAGAAAATTTTTCTCAAGGGCAATCACGATTATTGGTGGGGAACCAAAAGTAAAATCGAAAAGTTCCTCGACAATAACAAACTTAATTCGATAAATATCCTTTTTAACAACACTTATGTTTGCGACAATAAAGCAATTTGCGGTACGAGAGGATGGTTTCTCGAAAATGAGTCTGACGCTGATGTAAAGGTACTTAACCGTGAAGTAGGCAGACTTGAAATGTCGATTTCAGAGGCGGAAAAAACAGGGCTTGAGCCTGTGGTTTTTCTGCACTATCCGCCTGTCTACTGCAACACCGAATGTAGCGAAATTATGAATGTATTATTAAAACACAATATAAAAAGATGCTATTACGGACACATTCACGGCAAATCAAATATGCGGTATGCCGTTGAGGGTGATTATAAAGGTATAAATTTTAAGCTGATCTCTTGCGACCGACTCGCATTTATGCCGATTTTGGTACGATAATAAGCATAAATTTGCTTTTGAGTATTGGCAAAACTGAATTTTTGTGTTATAATGAACTGATACTGATTATATTTGTATAAAAAATCAAATTTGGAGGATTTCAAAAAATGGCATTAAAAGAAAGTAAAAAACTTGAGCAGGCTAATTCATACGAGTTAGTTGTTACAGTTGACGGAGAAACTTTTGAAAAAGCACTTAACACAGTTTACAAGAAGGAAGTTAAGAAAATTAACATTCCCGGTTTTAGAAAGGGCAAAGCTCCACGCCACATTATTGAGAAAATGTACGGCAAAGAAGTATTCTATGATGACGCTATGCAGGATTGCTATCCTGAGGCTCTTTACAACGCAGCAGAAGAGGCAGGCGTAAAGATTGTTGCTGTTGAATCTATCGAAGTTACAGAGGTTGAGAACGGCTTTACTTTCAAGGCAAACATTGTTGTTGAGCCTGATATGGAAATCAACAACTACCTTGGCTTTGAAGTTACAAAGAAGTCAACAGAAGTTACAGACGAGCTTATTGACGAAGAAATTGAGAAGGTTCGTGACCGTAACTCAAGAATGGTAACAGTTGAGGACAGACCTGTTGCTAACGGCGACATCGCAGTTATCGACTTTGAAGGCTTTGTTGACGGTGTTGCATTTGACGGCGGTAAGGCTGAAAACTACAACCTTACAATCGGTTCAGGCAACTTTATCCCGGGCTTTGAGGAGCAGATTATCGGTCACAGCACTGATGAAGAGTTCTCTATCAATGTTAAGTTCCCTGAAGAGTATCAGGCTGAAGAGCTCGCAGGTAAGGACGCAGAGTTCAAGATTAAGCTTCACGAGATTAAGGCTAAGGAACTCCCTGAAGTTGACGATGAGTTTGTAAAGGATGTTTCAGAGAAAGAAACTGTAGCAGAATACAGAGATGAGCTTAAAGAAACAATCGCTGCCCGTCTTGAGGATGAAGCTGAAAAGGATAAGGACAATCAGATTGCCGAAAAACTTATCGAACTTCTTGAGGGCGAAATCCCACAGGCTATGTATGACAACCAGGTAAACGAAATGGTTAGAGATTTCGAGATGAGAATCCGTTCACAGGGTATTGATATGAACACATACCTCCAGTATATGGGTATTGACCTTGACGGCTTAAAGAAGATGTATGCCGACGAGGCTAAAAAGAGAGTTCAGTTAAGACTTGCTCTTGAAACAATCGCTAAGAAAGAGAATATTGAAGTAACAGACGCTGACCTTGACGAGGCTTACAACAAGATGGCAGAAGCTTACAAGGTAGATGTTGAAACAGTTAAGGGTGCAGTTCCTGCCGAAACACTTACACTTGATGTTAAGGCTGAAAAGGCTCTTAATATGGTAAAGGATAGTGTAGTTGTTAAATAATTTGAATAATTAACCTGTTTTTGTTAATTACTATTTACTATAAAGAAAGGTTTTGATCAAATGGCATTAGTACCATATGTACTTGAACAGACAAGCCGTGGCGAACGCTCATACGACATCTATTCAAGACTTCTTAACGACAGAATCGTTATGCTCACAGAAGAAGTGAACAGTGCAAGTGCAAGTGTAGTAGTAGCACAGCTACTCTACCTTGAGAGCCAGGATCCTACAAAGGATATTTGCCTTTATATCAACAGCCCCGGCGGCAGTGTTACAGATGGATTTGCAATATTTGATACAATGAATTACATCAAATGTGATGTATCCACTATTTGTATGGGTATGGCAGCAAGTATGGGTGCATTCCTCCTTGCAGCCGGCGCAAAGGGCAAGCGTCTTGCTCTTCCAAACAGTGACATTATGATTCACCAACCGTCAGGCGGTGCACAAGGTCAGGCTACAGATATGGAAATTCATACAAGACACATTCTTGATATGAAACAGCGTCTTAATCAGATTCTTGCTGATAATACAGGACAGCCGATTGATGTAATCGCAAGAGATACTAACAGAGATAACTTTATGACTGCTCAGCAGGCTCTTGAATACGGTCTTATCGATAAGGTTATTGAAAAAAGATAAGGTGAGGAAATCTTAATGGCAAACAAAAACAACGAAAAAGAAATATACTGCTCTTTTTGCGGAAAGCCACAGGAATTGGTTGGCCGTCTGATTGCAGGCAACGGCGTGTATATTTGCGACCAGTGCGTTGATTTATGTATGAATATTCTTGAGCAGACAGAAGAACTCGAGAACACAGCGGTTGACGCAGAGCTTGCTAAAAAAGATGATACCGTTTCTATTCCAAAGCTCCTTAAGCCTAAGGAAATCAAGGAAATTCTTGATGAATATGTAATCGGTCAGGATGCCGCAAAAGTTACGCTCAGTGTTGCTGTTTATAACCACTACAAGAGAGTGTTTTCAAACGAAACCGATGTTGATTTTTCAAAAAGTAATGTTCTTTTGCTCGGCCCGACAGGCGTAGGTAAAACTTTGCTTGCTCAAACTCTTGCAAAAGCACTTGATGTTCCGTTTGCCATTGCAGATGCCACCACACTTACGGAGGCTGGCTATGTCGGCGAAGATGTAGAGAACATCTTATTAAAGCTTATTCAGGCTGCTGATTTCGACATTGAAAAAGCAGAGCGAGGCATTATTTACATTGATGATTTCAGAAGTTATATTTTCCGTATCGTTATCTGAAGAATCAGTAGTGGAACTGTCATCGGATGAACGAGAATGCATGGATTTGTTGACGAATTTCTGAACCCTCTCCACATTCCTTGAGGGTTCCGCAAGCAGACTCACGGATTTCATGCATTGTCCGGATATAATTTCTGTCCGTTCGTTCATATTTTTTATGGAAATAACACCAAACAGATTTCCAGCGATCGCTGTAACTAACAAAACAAACAGCAGGCCAATTATTTTAATACCAATATTAAATTTGATTCTTTTCATAATTCGAACTGTTTACCTAAGACCTATGTGGGAGTGAAATGATAGAAATGTGATGGATTGATGAAAAAATGTAAAAAATTGAAGAAAAACAGTTGACAAATGTAAAATAATGTATTATTATATACAAGCTGTCAGATGACAACAGATAACAAACACTGGGTAGTGCAAAAATGTTATAAAAGTTGGACGGCAAAAAAAAGTTATTGACAACTGAAAAAATGTATGATATCATATACGAGTTGTCGCTAAACGAAAGTTTGATAACAAAAAACAATAAAAAAGTTGTTGACAAAGAATTGAAAGTGTGTTAAAATATACGAGCTGTCAATAAAAAGTCAGCAAAAAGAAGAAC
>OGME01001965.1_pt1 | contig 10558 bp, 8 predicted proteins | sample 1572981 | NCBI WGS metagenome assembly OGME01 (sample SAMEA2581902, study PRJEB24529) | metagenome | biome: Human gut stool | place: China | collected 2011
GTAGTCAGTCACTCTATCCAGCTGAGCTACCAACGCATACGTTCCGGTCGGAACATGATGTATTTTATCACGCAGAGTCGGGTTTGTCAACAGGTTTTTTGAATTTTTTCGATTCTTTTTTGAATAGAGCGTCTTTCCGGACTTTTTTCTATCTCATATCAAAGGGCCCATCAGCCCTCCTGTGCGAGGCGCTGGGCGATCTTCACGCCGGTGGGCGTGGCGGCAAGGCCGCCCTGGCCGGTCTCGCGCAGGTCCGGGGAGAGCAGACTGCCCACGCGGCCCATGGCGTCAATGACCTCGTCGCAGGGGATAGCATAGTCCACCCCGGCCAGCGCCATATTGGCGCAGGACACGGCGTTCACGGCACCCACTACGTTGCGCTTGACGCAGGGCACCTCCACCAGGCCCGCCACAGGGTCACACACCAGGCCCAGCAGGTTGCCCAGCGCCATGGCGGCAGCGGCGGCGCACTGTTCCGGTGTGCCGCCCTTCAGGCTGCACAGGGCAGCGGCGGCCATAGCGCTGGCAGCGCCCACCTCGGCCTGACAGCCGCCCTCGGCACCGGCCAGTGTGGCGCGGGCGGCAATGACCTGCCCGAAGCCTGCTGCCACATAGAGAGCCTCACAGACGGCCTCTTCGTCCGCTTCTCCGGCGCGGGCCAGCGGCAGCAGCACCGCCGGGAGCACGCCGCAGCTGCCTGCCGTGGGGGCCGCCACGATCCGCTTCATGCAGGCGTTGCACTCGGCGGTCTTGAGGGCCTCGGCGGTCACAGCGGACAGGTAATCGCCGCCCAGCAGCTTTCCTTCTTTGTGAGCCAGTTCCACCTTGGCGGCATCGCCGCCGGAAAGCCCGCTGCGGCTTCGCTGGGCCGGGTCGTACTCCCAGCTGGTGGCCTGCATCACCTGCCACAGGTGGTGCATGGCCGCACGGCTCTGCTCCTCGGTCAGGCGGCTCTCTTCCAGGTCGCTGCGCAGCACGGCTTCGGCCAGCGTGATCTTCTGGCTGCGGGCGGCCGCCAGCATCTCTTCACAGGACAAAAACGACACGGCTCATTCCTCCATTCCTTCCGGCTCGTCCACATTCAGGCAGGTAACCTTGAGCAGGCCCGGCATCACGGCCAGCTGCTGTTCCAGCGTGTGGGGGATGTGGGAGTCGCATTCCAGCACCATGACCGCGTAGCGGCCCACCGCCGCCCGGAACACCTGCATGGACGCAATGTTGATGCGCCGCAGCGCCAGCGACATGGTCACCTCGGCGATGCAGCCTGGGGTGTCCTCGTTGTGGATGATCAGGGTGTTGCTGTCGCCGCCGAAGTCGGCGGGCACCCCGTCGATCTCGGTGACCCGGATGCGGCCGCCGCCCACCGACGCGGCCTTGAGCGACAGCTCCCGGCCGCTGCGGGCGGTAAGACGGAGCACCGCCGTATTGGGGTGGGCGCTGCGCAGCTCCACCGGGTGGATCGTAAAGATCATGCCCTGTTCCTCTGCCAGCGCAAAGCTGTCCGGCAGGCGGGGATCATCCGGGCGCAGGCCCAGCAGGCCCGCCACCAGCGCCCGGTCGGTGCCGTGGCCCTTGCCGGTGGTGGCAAAGCTGCCGTACAGGCCGATGTCCGCCTTTGCCGGCACCTCGCCCAGCAGCTTCTGGGCCGTGTAGCCGATCCGCGCGGCACCGGCGGTATGGCTGGAGGACGGCCCGATCATCACCGGGCCCAGAACGTCGAAAAGTCGCATGACATCTACATCCTTTCTCTGTCCCGCCGGGGGAGGGCGGGGCAAAAATACCGGAATGGCATATTTTATGATTTTTATTATACCGCTTTTCGCTATCTTGTGCTATAATAACTTTACTATATGTTTGAAATTGCATCCTGGCAGGGACACAGGGGCCGGGCCGGACATGCCGCAGGGCATGGTGCGCAGCCCGGTATTCCCCTGCAGAGGACAACACGGAGGGTAAATCCTATGAAACTGGTAAGCGTGGAAACTCCTGAAAAGAGCGTCTGCAAAATGACCTTCAGCGCCACCGCCGAAGAACTGGAAGCCGCATCCAACGCGGTGTATGAGCGCACCCGCGCCAACTATACGATCAAGGGCTTTGAAAAAGGCGAGGCCGACCGTGCCCAGATCGAGGCCGACCGCGGTGAGCACACCTTCTGGTACGACGCCATCAACGACCTGATGGACAAGGACGTGCCCGCACTGTACGACGCTGCGCTGGCCGAGCACGGCTTCCACCCGGTGGACGAGCCCAGCTACGACCTGGTGAGCGTGAAAAAGGACGAGGGCTTTGTAGCCACCGCCACCGTGGCCCTGCAGCCGGAGCTGAACCTGGCCCAGACCACCGGTTTTGTGGTGGAGTGCGTCACTCCCGCCGTGACCGACAAGGAGATCGACGCGGTGCTGGCTCGCCGCCGCAATGCCGCCGCCGAGCTGGTGCCCCACAAGGGCCCAGCCGTGAAGGGCAACGTGGTGCACATGGACTTTGAGGGCCTGCTGGACGGCGTGGCCTTCCAGGGCGGCACCGCACAGAACCAGTCCGTGCAGCTGGGCAGCGGCCGCATGATCCCCGGCTTTGAGGACGGCATCCTGGGCCACAAGGCAGGCGACGAATTCGACATCCACGTCACCTTCCCGGAGCGCTACCATGCAAAGGACCTGGCCGGCAAGGCTGTGGTGTTCAAGATCAAGCTGCACGACGTGTGCGTGCGCCAGCTGCCTTCCATGAACAGCGACTTTGCCAAGAAAGTGGGCGGCGTGGACACCATGGAAGAGTTCCGCGAGAAGGTGCGCAAGCAGCTGTACGACGGCCGTCACGGCGGTGCACTGAACCGCGCCAAGGATCAGGTGCTGGCCAAGCTGGCCGACGCCGCCGAGGGCGAGCTGCCCAGCGTTCTGGTGGAGAGCACCTACCAGCAGGAGATGCAGAACGTGCAGCAGCAGCTGCAGATGCAGCGCATGACCCTGAACAGCTATCTGAGCCAGATCCACGAGACCCGTGAGAGCTTTACCGCCAAGCTGCACGCCGGTGCCGAGAAGAACACCCGTGCCCGCATGGCTCTGCTGCAGATCGCACAGCAGGAAAATCTGGTGCCCACCGACGAGGAGATCGACAAGATGATCGCCGAGCGTGCCGCGCGCACCAAAAAGACCGTGGAGGAGATCCGCGAAAAGACCAACATCCCCGCTCTGAAGCGCACCGAGGCCATCCGTCGGGCCGCCGACTGGGTGATCGAGCGCTCCACCATCGAGGAAAAGTAACTCCGTAAAAACCAAAACCGCCTGTGCAGACGCACAGGCGGTTTTTTCGTTCTCCAAAATTTTCTCTTTATGCCAGAAGCTTGAAGCCCATGATGACGATGCCCAGCACCACCAGCACGACACCGGTGGCACGGTTCAGGGTCTTGGGGGTGGCCTTGTTGGCAAACACAGCTGCAATGCGCGCCCACAGCAGGGTAAACAGCACGCACAGCACCCAGACGCCCCAATCCGGTGCGCCGCCGATCATAAAGTGGGAGACCGCACCGGTCAGGGCGGTGAAAGTCATGATGAACACGCTGGTGCCCACAGCCGTCTTGAGCTCATAGCCCAGCACGCTGGTGAGGATGAGCAGCATCATCATGCCGCCGCCCGCACCGATGAATCCGCAGATGAAGCCGATGAGCATGCCGCACACCAGCGACTGGACAGCCCGCTTTTTGGCGCTGACGCCCTGCATGGCTTCCTTGGTGGTCATGACCGGGCGCAGGATGAACTTGATGCCCAGCAGGAAGGTCATGAACACCGAAAAGCTGCCCATGGTGGCCGAGGGCACCTTGCTGGCCACCCAGCTGCCCACCACCGTAAAGGTGAGCACGCTGGCCATCATGATGAGGCCGTTTTTGATATCGAGATTCTTGTTTTTATGGTAGGTGTAGGCCGAGACAGCGCTGGCCAGCACGTCCGACGACAGGGCGATGCCCACCGCCATGTAGGGGTCCATGTGCAGGAAGGTGATGAGCATGGGGGTGATCACCGCTGCTGCGCTCATGCCGGCAAAGCCGGTGCCAAGGCCGGCCCCCATGCCGGCAAAAAAGGTGACCAGAACGGGAAACAACACGTTCATCTCATGCATTCTCCTTTAAAATATCGTCCAGATTTTTCCCGATGATTTCCATGGTCCGGAAAAAGGCCTCCCGGGTCGGCTCGTCGGTGTTGGTCAGCAGCCGCGCAAAGAACGCATTCTGCACCGCGCGGCCCCGCTCGATGACCGGGCGGGCCTTTTCGGTGCAGAGCAGCTCGGTCTTGCGGCGGTCGCCCGCAACGGCGCGCCGTTCCAGATACCCCTCCTTCACCAGCCGGTCTACATTCATCGACACCAGATTTGCCTTGATATGGCGGAACTCCACGATGTCGCTGGCCGTTCTGCGGTCCGGGTTGTTGGCAAGGAACATCAGGATATCAAAGGCCGTCTGCGGCAGCTTCAGCTCCTGACACAGGGGCTTGCAGACCGCATTGTAGGCCTGCGCGGTCTTGATGGCAAATTCCATGTTCGGATTCACGCCGAGTTCTCCTTTCATTTTTGAATCATTCATTTTTGAAGTATTATAGTGCAGCCGCCGGAGATTGTCAAGGGGGGCGGGAGACGAACCCTCTCCGTCACGGCTTACGCCGTGCCACCTCCCCCGAAAGGGGGAGGTCTATTACAGCTAACCGATCGATGAATAAAAGCTCCCCCCTCGGGGGAGCTGGCAAATCCGCAGGATTTGACTGAGAGGGTTCCCAAAACCCACAAAAAGGGACAGCGGAAAGCCTCCGGGCCTTTCGCTGTCCCTTTTATAATCTTTTATATTGTCTTAGAACACCAGCACAGCCACCAGCCGCACCAGGAAGGCGCAGACCCAGGCCACGACACACTGGTTCACCACCATAATGGTGGCCCACTTGCCGCCAAGTTCCCGCTTGACTGCGGCCACAGCCGCAATGCAGGGGGTGTACAGCAGGCAGAACACCAGCAGGGGAGCCGCCTGTGCCGGGGTCAAAGCCGCCGACAGGGCGGCGGTGGAACCAAAGAGGATCAGCAGGGTGGATACCACGCTCTCCTTGGCCATAAAGCCGGTGATGAGGGCCGTGGACACCCGCCAGTCGGCAAAGCCCAGCGGGGCGAACAGCGGGGCGATGTCGCCTGCAATGCGGGCCAGGATGCTGTCCTGCGGGTAGGCCGTCAGGCTGAGCTGCAGGTCAAAGTTCTGCAGGAACCAGATGACGATGGTGGCCGCAAAGATGACCGTAAAGGCCTTCTGCAGGAAGTCGCGGGCCTTTTCCCACAGCAGCTGGGCCACGTTTTTCAGGCCGGGCAGGCGGTAGTTGGGCAGCTCCATCACAAAGGGCACCGCCTCGCCCTGGAACACGGTGCTCTTGAGCAGCAGCGCCGCCAGCACGCCCACCACGATGCCGCCAAAGTACAGCAGCACCATGACAAGGCCCGCATAATCCGGGAAGAACGCCGCCGCAAACAGGCTGTAGATGGGCAGCTTTGCCGAGCAGCTCATGAACGGGGTGAGCAGGATGGTCATTTTGCGGTCGCGCTCCGAGGGCAGGGTGCGGCTTGCCATCACGCCGGGCACGGTGCAGCCAAAGCCGATGAGCATGGGCACGATGCTGCGGCCGGACAGGCCGATGCGGCGCAGCAGTTTGTCCATCACAAAGGCCACGCGGGCCATGTAACCGGTGTCCTCCAGCATGGACAGGAAGAAGAACAGCACCACGATGATGGGCAAAAAGCTCAGCACGCTGCCCACGCCGGTAAAAACACCGTCAATGATCAGGGAATGGATCGCTTCGTTGATGTTCCAGTTGGTCAGCAGGGTGTCCACCGCACCGGTCAGGGCGTCGATGCCGGCTTCCATCAGGTTCTGGAAGAACAGGCCGATGACGTTGAAGGTGAGGTAGAACACCAGACCCATGATGGCGATAAACGCCGGGATGGCGGTGTATTTTCCGGTAAGGAACTTGTCGATGCGGTTGGAGCGCAGCTGTTCTTTGCTCTCGTGGGGCTTGACCACCGTCTGGGCCACCAGCTCCTGAATGAAGGAGAAGCGCATATCCGCAATGGCGGCAGCGCGGTCCAGGCCGCGCTCCTGCTCCATCTGCACGATGATGTGCTCGATCATCTCTTTTTCGTTCTGGTCCAGCTTCAGGGCTTCCTCAATGCGGTGGTCGCCCTCCACCAGCTTGGTGGCGGCAAACCGCACCGGGATGCCCGCCGCCTTGGCGTGATCCTCGATGAGGTGGATGATGCCGTGGATGCAGCGGTGAACCGCGCCGCCGTGGTCATCCTCACTGCAGAAGTCCATGCGGCCGGGCCGCTCCTGATATTTTGCCACATGCACGGCATGGTCCACCAGCTCGTCCACGCCCTCATTCTTGGCAGCCGAAATGGGGATGACCGGGATGCCCAGCATGGATTCCATCTTGTTGATGCGCACCGTGCCGCCGTTGCCGCGCATCTCGTCCATCATGTTCAGCGCCAGCACCATGGGGGTGTCCAGCTCCATGAGCTGCATGGTCAGGTAGAGGTTGCGCTCGATGTTGGTGGCATCCACGATGTTGATGATGCCGGTGGGCTTTTCGCCGATGATGAACTGCCGGGTGACGATCTCCTCGCTGGAGTAGGGCGACATGGAGTAGATGCCCGGCAGATCGGTGACCTCCGTTTCCGGGTGGCCCTTGATGGCACCGCTCTTGCGGTCCACCGTCACACCGGGGAAGTTGCCCACATGCTGGTTGGAACCGGTAAGCTGGTTGAACAGGGTGGTCTTGCCGCAGTTCTGATTGCCGGCCAGCGCAAACGTCAGGGTCGTGCCGTCCGGCAGGGGATGCTCGCCCTTTTTGATGTGGTACTTGCCGCCCTCACCCAGACCCGGGTGGTCCACCATCTTATCATCCACCAAAGCGGGGGCCGCCGGGACCTTTTCGGTGGGGATGATGCCGATCTGTGCGGCGTCATCCAGGCGCAGGGTCAGCTCATAGCCGTGGATGCGCAGCTCCATGGGGTCGCCCATGGGGGCCAGCTTGATCAGGGTGACCTGCGCCCCCGGAACAAGGCCCATATCCAGAAAATGCTGCCGCAGGGCCCCGGTGCCGCCCACCGTGTCCACCACCGCGCTCTTGCCGATCTGCAATTCTTTCAGTGTCATATTTCATGCTCCTTTGAGCGAAAAATGTTAGCTTTTGCGAACAATAGTAATATAGGCTAACTGGCGAAATATGTCAATAGAAGAGCAGAGAAAATACGATTTAAAATAGCCTCCGCTTCGCTCTGGCTATATCAGCGGAAATACTATTTTTAAGTTTGCAAATCCGGCAGGGCTGCGGCCCTGCCGGATTTGCCTTTTCACAGATGGGGTCGTTACGGATGATGGCATCGGCTGCTGCCGGCTTTGCAGCCGACGCGCAGCAGGAACAGCAGAACAGTTACCGGCAGCAGATGCCGCTTCCCGTTACGACCCTCTGGTGAAAATGCGTTTGGAGCGGCCCGCAGGCCGCGACAAACGCCAATATAAAAATAAATTTTCCGCTGAATATCCCCAGAGCGAAGCGGAGGGGATTTCCAATCGTTCCGTAACCAAAAAAGCCGTGCACTCTTTTCAGAGAATGCACGGCTTTTGGAAATCATGCGTTACTTTGCGGTGTTATAACCGTCGGGGTTCTTCTGCTGCCAGTTCCAGCTGTCGGCGCACATGTCCTCAATGCCGTACTGTGCCACCCAGCCCAGCTCGTTTTTGGCCTTGGTGGGGTCGGCGTAGCACTCAGCGATATCGCCGGGGCGGCGCGGGTCGATGACGTAGGGGATCTGCTTGCCGCAGGCCTTTTCAAAGGCGTGGAGCACTTCCAGCACGCTGTAGCCCTTGCCGGTGCCCAGGTTGCAGATGAACAGGCCGCAGTTCGTTTCCAGCTTCCGGATGGCGCACACATGGCCGCGGGCCAGGTCCACCACATGGATGTAGTCGCGCACGCCGGTGCCGTCCGGGGTGGGGTAGTCGTTGCCGAACACATGCACCTTTTCCAGCTTGCCGACCGCCACCTTGGCGATGTAGGGCATCAGGTTGTTGGGGATGCCGTTGGGGTCCTCGCCGATCAGGCCGGACTTGTGGGCACCGATGGGGTTGAAGTAACGGAGCAGGGCCACATTCAGGGTGGGGTCAGCCTTGCAGACATCGGTCAGGATGCGCTCGGTAAAGGCCTTGGTGGTGCCGTAGGGGTTGGTGGTGGCACCCACGGGGAAGTCCTCGGTGATGGGCACGCTGGCGGGGTCGCCGTAGACGGTGGCCGAAGAGCTGAACACGAAGTTCTTGCAGTTGTGGCGGCGCATCACGTCCAGGATGACCAGCGTGCAGTTGAGGTTATTATAGTAGTATTCGATGGGCTTGGACACGCTCTCGCCCACTGCCTTATAAGCGGCAAACTGGATGACGGCGGTGATGTCCGGGCACTCGGTGAAGATCTTCTCCACGTCCTCGTGCTTGGTCATGTCCGCATTGTAGAAGCGGAAGTCCTTGCCGGTGATCTGCTTCACGCGGTCCAGCACCACGGGGGAAGCGTTATAGAAATTGTCTGCCACGACCACGTCATAGCCGGCATTCAGAAGTTCGATGCAGGTGTGGCTGCCGATATAGCCGGCACCGCCGGAAACCAAAATTGCCATAGTCCAGTACCTCTCTCACTTATCACTTGTTCAGCTGCGGCCGGGCGTGCCCCGGCCTGCTTAAAGAATACAACGTTCTCTGCGCAGAATCAAGGGACGCGGTTTTTATTTACATGCAATTTTGTTGCATCTTCAATTTTGCAATTTCTGATTTCAAAGCATTTTTTGTCTGCCGCAAATGGATGGATGGCCCTCTTTGTGCAAATGGGAGAAAGAAAACGGACGACTGTCCGTTTCCGGCAGCCGTCCGTTCTGAGTCGTTACAGTTTCCCGCACTGCTTGCCGGTGAAGAAACGCAGGGTGGTAGTGGCGCGGAACACCTTGCCGGCCCGCAGCACCGTGGAGGGGAACTCCGGGTGGGAGGGGCTGCAGGGGTAGTGCTGCGTTTCCAGCGCAAAGCCGCCGTATTTCTGCAGCGGCTTGCCGCCCTTGCCGGGGCTGGGGCAGTCCTGCAGGAAGTTGGCTGTGTACAGCTGGATGCCCGGCTGGGTGGTGTACAGCTTCATGCTGATGCCGGTCTTGTCGCTGGTGGCCCAGGCGCAGATGCTCTGGCTGGAACCGCGGGCGCGGTCGATGACGTAGCAGTGGTCGTAGCCGCCGCCCACCATGGTGGTCTGGGCAAAGCCGGTGTCGATCTCCCGGCCGATGAGCTTGCCCGCGGTGAAGTCCATGGGCGTGTCCGCCACCGGCAGAATGGCACCGGTGGGACAGCACTGATTGTTGCCTTCCAGATAGCGGGAGGCATAGATGCGCAGCTTCTGGTTCAGCACGTCGCCGCCGCCGTCCAGATTGAAGTAGCTGTGGTTGGTCAGGTTCACGATGGTGTCCGCGTCGGAAGAGACGCGGTAATCCATGCGGAATGCATTGTCCTCGGTGAGAGTATAGCGCACCGCGATCTTCAGGTTGCCGGGGAACCCGTCCTCGCCGTCGGGGCTCTCGGCCTCCATGAGCAGGGTGTCGCCAAAGGATTTGACCCGGTAGAGCTTGCGGCTGAAGCAGCCGTGGAGGTGGTTGGGGCCGTTGTTGGCCTCCAGCTGATAGGTCTTGCCCCCCACGGTAAATACTGCATTCTCGATGCGGTTGGCGTAGCGGCCCACAAAGGCACCGCAGCAGGTGCTGCCGGAGGAATTGAAGTCCGCCTCGTAGTCTGCCATGGTGTCGTGACCCACCACCACGTCCACCGGGCCGTTTTTGGCCGGCACGATGATGCTTTTGATCACGCAACCGTAGTCCAGTACGCTGACGGTCAACCCACCGGGGTTGGACAGGATATATTCGGTAACATTCGCGCCCTCTTTGGTCACTCCGAAGGGCTTTGAGCGGATCTGTGCCATTGGGCATCGCCTCCTAAGGATTTTTGGAACACACGGCCGGGCAGACTGCCCCCGTCTTTCTACTGTATTTATGATTATATCACAGTTTTGTGTGTTTGTGTGAGCATCCTTTTAGAATTTGCATCCAATTTTTCAGGGGATTTTTTGTAGGAATTATAGAACACCACCGGTGCTGCCGCACAAAAAAGCACCCCATATCCCAACAGACAGGATACGAGGTGCTCCAAACAGAAACCTCTTTTACGGCTGGGGCTGTGCGGCACCCTGTGCCGCGATGAACTCGGCTGCATCGTCCGGGATGTCGTCCAGATCGTCGTCGCTGCCCACATCCACACTGAGCGGCGGCTTTTTGAACAGGACATCGTACAGGATGGGCACGATATACAGGGTCATCAGGGTGGCGTAGCTCAGGCCGCAGATGATCACAATGGCCATGCCGCTCATCAGCTGGCTGGCCATATCACCGCTGAACACCATCTGCAGCATGGCCAGCACGGTGGTCAGGGTGGTCATCAGGATGGGGCGCATACGGGTCTTGCCGG
>OGME01001973.1_pt1 | contig 10548 bp, 7 predicted proteins | sample 1572981 | NCBI WGS metagenome assembly OGME01 (sample SAMEA2581902, study PRJEB24529) | metagenome | biome: Human gut stool | place: China | collected 2011
ATCCGGCGAAAGAAAACAGCTTTAAGCTGATCGTGAGTGCAAAGACCGCTGACGGCTTTGCGTTCTCTGCCGAAAAGAAGGTTGCCATTCAAAACGAGCACTCCGGCGGCACAGCCACCTGCAAGGACAAGGCGATTTGCGAGGTCTGCGGCGAGAGCTACGGAAAGCTTGACCCGAACAACCACGCCAACCTCAAGCATATAGATGCAAAGGCGGCAACAAAGACTTCTGAGGGCAATATCGAATACTGGTACTGCGATGGCTGCAACAAGTATTACAAGGACGCCAAAGCAACACAGGAAATCACCAAGGCTCAAACCGTAACGGCAAAGCTGCCCCCAAAAATCACAGCCGGTGATGGTGCAGCGGTCACACAGGGCGAGAAAAAGGAGCTGTCTTTCACTTCTGACGCATCCTTCGCCGATTTCCTTCGTGTAGAGCTTGATGGCACTACGCTGGACGAAAAGAACTATACGAAGAGAGAGGGCAGCACCATCATCACGCTGAACCGTGATTTTGTTGCCACGCTTTCCGTGGGTGAGCATACGCTTTCGATCGTTTCTCAAAGCGGTACGGCTACGGCTAAGTTCACCGTCAAGGCAAAGCCGACTGAAACGACAACTCCGCAGCCTACTGCGACACCGCAGCCCACGGCACAGCCCCAGCCGACGGTGCAGCCTGTTTCCCCGATTCCGCGCACCGGCGACACCGCCAACCCCGCATTGTGGTTTGCGCTGCTGATTGTCAGCGGCTCCGCGCTGGCGGCAATTTTCGTACTGCGCAGGAAAGCCAATCGCAAGTAAAAAAATTGGTACCGGCCTATATCAGCGCACGGAAACCATATCCATAGGATTCACACGCACGCCATTCTGCATTACCTCAAAATGCAGGTGGTTGCCGGTGCTGTCACCGGTACTGCCTACATAACCGTAAGGTTGCAAAAGCTGTCTGTTTCCAACAGAAACAGACAGCTTTTGATTTGCGTTGAAAGCATTTTGCTGTTTTCTCTCGAGCGGGGTGGTCTTCCCACGGACCGCCCCGCGAAGCCGTTACGGCTCGATGATGTTGAAGGGGTTGGTCCCGGTGATCGGGAGCTGGTTCATATTCTCCATCATCAGCGTCAGCAGCTCTGCGCTGCCCTCGACCTTGACGGCCTTTGCAACCGTTTCCTGATTGTTGGTCAGGATCGCAAAGAGCGCGTTTTTCGGGCAGGTGATGGACACATCCGCATCATCAGACAGGGTATCTGCATAGACCAGCAGCACACCGTTCTTCACGCGGAGCATGTGCTGTTCGCCCACGTCAGGCAGGATCACGTTCATGGTGAAGTCGCGGTCAGCCAGCGCCTGCTTGTCCATGACAATGGCCATGTAGTCAAACAGCATGGGTGCGGAGAGAGCTTTGACCATGTCGCCGGTAGACTTGGTGGAGGCGGTAAAATTGGCGTTTCCATGGCGCAGCTCCTGTGCGGCGGTCAGATATTCGTTGCGCCACGGGCCTGACTCCGCCTGATACCCCAGCTGCTCCAGTGCATCGGCGCACAGAAGCCGCGCATCGGTGTTCGTCGGATCGGCAAAGACGATGGTGTTTGTGACCTCGGCGACCCACTGATATTCACCCTTGTCAAAATCCGCCTTTGCCATTTGCAGGACCTTGTCAACATCCCCCAGGTACTCCACCCATTTTTTTGCGCTGTCGCTGGGCATGAGGGGGTTCAGGTTGACAGGGTTGCTGTCATACCAGCCCATGAACTTCTGGTAGACCGCCTTGGCGTTGTGGGCGACGGTCCCGTAGTACTGGCGGGTGTACCAGATCTTGTTGAGTGCTTCCGGCAACTCGATCATGTTGGAGATCTCGTCGCTGGTGTAGCCCTGATTGATATAGGTCAGGGTCTGGTCGTTGATGTACTTATACACGGCAGCTGTGTTGACCATGTAGTCGTTCACCACGTCATTGCCCCAGTGCGGCCAGTTGTGGGACTGGAAGGTGACCTCCGCCTCCTTGCCGTAAAGGGAGATGGCCTCGGTGATATAGCTTGCCCATGCCGCGCCGTCGCGCACCTCCGCGCCGCGCAGTGTGTAGAGATTGTGGAGTGTGCCGGTGCAGTTTTCCGCCATCCACAGTGCCTTGTACTGGGGCAGCCATGTGTTCATTTCGGCGGGCGCTTCCGTACCCGGCGTGAGCTGGAACTCCAGCTCCACACCGTCGATCGTCAGCTTTTCACCGGACTGTGTGATTTCATAACTGGGCGTCATGAACGAGACCGTTCCGGTGGACTGTCCCATGCCGATGCCCTGCGCCAGCTTGCCGGTCACGCCGGGGGTCAGAAGGATGCCATACTGATAATTGCTGCGGCGGCCCATGCCCTTACCGGCGTAGACATTTTCCTTCACGGAATGCTCCGTGAAGCCCACAGGTGTGATCACGGGGATCTTGCCGCTGGCGAGCTGGTCTTCGATAGAAAGCGTCTCGTCCGCCTTATCCTCTTTCGCCATCACGCCGGCGATGCCGCCAAAATGGTCGGCGTGGGAATGAGAGATGATGACGGCCTTGACCGGGAATTTACCAAGATTCTTTTCGATCAGCTGCATGGCAGCCTGGCTGCACTCCACACTCATCAGCGTGTCAAAGACGATCCAGCCGGTATTGCCCTTGACAACGGTGAGGTTTGCCATGTCATAGCCGCGGACCTGATAGATGCCATCCGTCACTTCAAAAAGGCCATAGGCATGGTTGTTCTTTGTGTTCTCCCAGAGGCTGGGATTTACGCTGTCAGGCGCTTTTTCATAATCGTCCAGGAACGCATAGGCTTCCTGACTCCAGAGGATCGTCCCATCCTCGTCCTTCAGTTCCAGTGTTTCCGGCGCGTCAATCAGTCCGCGGGTGGCGAATTCATATTCCCGCTTATCATCGAAGTCAAGTTCATCGTAGACGGCGGCATTTGCCTTTGCCGTAAAGTCTGTGGCGGGCTTGACCTCGGCGGTCAGACCCAGGTCTGCCTTTTCCGCGCCCGGCTCTTTGCGCCCATCCTGCGCACAGCCGACGCAGGACAGCAACAGTACCGATGTAAGAAGCATTGCTGCAATACGTTTCATAGCCGTTCTTTTTTCATCTCCTTATTGTTCGCGGATAACGGGCGGCTGCCAGCTATCCAGTGCTGTCATATCCGGTACATAGATCCGCATGAACAGATGAAATTCCCCATCGGAAACAGGCAGCCAGTTAGAGGTGTCTTCCGGTGCATCCTTGGACAGGATAATATCCAGCGTGCCGTCCGCATTCCGCTTGAAGTCGGAGCGGTCGTTGATGCAGTAGCGGTCGATGGAATTGTCAATGAGGAAATCATCCTCTCCGTAGGCGGTCACGGACCAGAAGCCGCCCTCCAGCGTGGGAGGAAGGGTTTCAAAATGGAGCGTATACGTCTTTTCTCCGGTCAGCGCTGCGCCGGTTTCATCCACCGCTGTCTTGGGATAGATCGCCACGTCCACGGTGTTGGCGCCAAGCCCCACCAGCGCTACCATCGCGCGGTAGGTGTACTCCGTGCCGAAGTCGCCGATGGGCTTGCCGTAATAGATCCACTGACCGAGTTTCTGCGCATACTTCGCGCCGTCGGCGGCAAGCGTGGCGCGAAGCCCCTGAAGCATCTGCGTCCAGCGCTCGGCAGCTCCTTCGCCCAGGAGGGCGGCGTCGAAGGTCTTGCCCGCGCCCACGTTGATAGCGGAAAGTTTCTTCAGCAATTCCTCATCCGCATCGGCGGGTGGGTTGACCTGCATCAGAGCGTTCGCCGTATTGAAAAACTCTGCTGGCGTCATGGAAAGCACTTTGTTTATGGGAACAAAGTCATTTTCCTCTTTATAAGCTCCCTGCGGTGCGGCATACTCGCCTCCCTGTACATAAGCCGAAAGCGGTAGGAGCTGCATCTGCTCCTGAATGGCATAGACATTGGGCAGATCCTCGTTCCCGGACAGCACCGTGCGGGTGATCGACCACACCGTTGCGGTGGGCACGTCCACGCGCGTCACACCGTCGGGCAGCTCGCCCTCCCAGCCGGGAAGCGCGATGGCATAAGCACCCGCCTTGTCCAGCACGGCGGCGGTGTTCGTCCACGCATCCAGAAGCTGCACATTGCAGAAGCGATCCGTTTCCGGCAGGACGTAGATCATAGGCTCTGTGCTGATGTCAAGCCATGCCTGCGAATAGACGGTATCGACGTTCGGCGTCACGACGGTGCGGAAAGAGGCGTCCGCCAGCTTTTTTACATGGTTGAACTGATTGATGGGCGCACGGCCAGTCATGGTCCCGTCCGTATTGGTCGATAAGGTTTTGGTTGCGTCGGTCAGCACCAGCGGGAACGCATAGATGTATGCCTCGCTGACCGTTTCCCACACGGCCTCAGTATCCGGTGTATCCGGCTGCGTTTTTTCGGCAGAACAGGCAGAAAGAAGCCCGCAGGAAAGCAGCGTAAGCAGCGATAGTAAAATTGCAAGTATCTTTTTCATGTTGTCCTCCTATGATTCTTTTCTGCTATGGTTATCTCCACGGAACGGTTTGTGCGCATGGATTTACTATGAAGTCGTTTGTGATTTTCTCTTTATGGTAAACTATCGATTATTCCGCCCCTTTCTTTCTGCAAGCCTTGAAAGCTCTTTTTTGACCGCTTCGATTTGTGGGTCAAACAGCGCTCGCTCGGCAAAGATCATATAATTGTTGATGGCAAGGATCGACAGATGAACGAACGGCGCAACCTCTTCGTCGGTGCAGCCGAGGATCTCCGCAATCCTGCCCGTGTAATAAGGGTATCTTGCCGCAAGCCGCACAAGGGAAGGCTTTACCTTTTCTCCGTATTCGCGCGACACACATACGCTGACCAGAAAGCGCATGGTAGGCGACATTTTATCCGCCAGCTCACCGAGATGATCCATCATGCTTTTGATGTCACTAATATCTTCAAACACGATGGCAAACGCAGCTTTTTCAATTCGACTGATCGCTTCCTCGGCGCAGGCAAGAACGATTTCCTCTTTGGTGGAGAAGTAATAGTAGATGCCGCCGTTTTGCAGTTTTGCCGCCTTACAGAGGTCCTTTGTCGTGGCAACGGTCAGTCCCTTTTCGACAAAGCAGTCAAGGCAGACGCCTACAAGCTCCTGTCTCTTTTCAGCTTTCTTTTCTTCCCTCAAAACACAATCCCCCATTTCTGTGCATTATCCAATGCTTCTTATAATAGCATATCAGACCCCACAAAATAAATCAAGTGCTTGCTTGAATAAGAATTATAAATTTTTAGGATCACAATGCTTGATCAAACATCACAACAGCCTCACTTGGCAGCTTTGGCTCCGGTATGGTTTCTACGTTGGCACCGTTCATGGCGCTGCCGTCCTGCAGGCTGGCGGTGGTGATGCGCAGGGTTGCGTTGTACTGCCCGGCCTCCAAGGGGCGGGTCAGGGTGATCTCCTCGATCATCTGTCCCGGCGGTACCTGTTTGCTGGTGTACAGCACCTCGTCCGTGTCGGACAAGACCAGCTCAAACGTGAAGTAGCAGGGGTTGCCCTCCGGGTTGAGCAGCGCCACCTGTACGGTTTGCTGGTTGGCCGGCAGGCTGATAGACGGATAGCCGGGAATCTTGATGCCGACTGTCTCGCCGCTGTCGGCGGATTTGTCCGGCAGCTGATCGCCCGACCATGCGCTGGTGCCCTGCTCCAGATCCGGGGTGAAGGTGTCCTGCTGTTGGCTGCGGGAAAGCTTCATGCCCGCCAGTACCGCTGTCACAATGGTCACCACCGCCGCGATAATGCCGATTACAATGTGTTTTTTCTGCAGCACGATGCCGCCCTGTTCCTTTTCGCGGAAACGCGCACTACATCTGGGACGAATAGACATTGCATAATCATACTGACCGGTTCTAAAACAAAAAACGCCCGCACAGCGCATTTTTGCGTTGTGCGGGTTGTGCAATATTTTAGTTGTTTCGTCCCAAAATTGCGTCAAGGTGCGTAAAGCGGCCTTCCGGGGGTTCACTTTTTATTACACGGGAAAAGACGGTTCGGCTTCGCCCTCCACCGGCAGCACCAGGCGGGAGCAATACCGTTTGGTTTCGATTTCGCGCCCGGTGTAGGGCGCAACAATGCCCAGCACACGCGGGTCCCCGGCGGGTGTCAGACCGCGCTCCTTCACCTCGCGGCCCAGACGCAAAAATGCCTCGTCCGCGCCCGCGTAGCTGCCGTAATACAGCACCGACAGGGCGCGGCAGGCCGGCAGAGTCACCGCCTCCCTGGGGGCTTTATCGGGGCGCACGGGCACGCACACCCAAAACGGATACGGCTCGTCCGTGATATAGCCGTTCAAAAAATCCCGCCGCTGCGAGACGGTAAAAATCGGCTCGTCAGACAGGCGATACCCCCGCCGCACACACTCGCCGTAAAAATCATACATGGCGTTGTACTTTTCGGCAATGGTGTGTCCCTCGCACAGGCGGCGGCAGCAGGTCACGGCGGGCAGCGTAAGCACCTGCACCGATATGCCCGTATCCGTGCCCGCGCGCAGGCGCAGCTCCTCGACCCCGCGCGCAACCTCGTGCAGGTGTTCCTCCAGTGCGGCCAGCAAAACAGCCGTCTCACCGCCGCTGGCAAAGTAGGCGGCTATATCCTCGGTGCCAAGGCCCATGGCTTTCAGCTTTTCGATCTGCAAAATGCGGGCCACGTTGTGGTTGTCGTAATAGCGGCGTCCGCTGTCTGGCGCGGTGTAGGCGGGCGTCAGCAGACCCTTTTCCTCTAAGCGCAGCAGCGTGCTGCGGGACAGGCTGCAGGCGCGGGCGGCCTCGGTAATTTGAAACAGTTTTTTCGCATCTTCCGGCATGGCGCAAATCTCCTCAAAAAAAGTGCTTGCTTCGTTCAGGGGTGGACGGGTTATACTGCCATTATACGAGATACAGCGCCGTTGTCAAGACCCTGCGCGGCGCAAGGAAGTGGGGGTTCAATACCTTGACGCGGTGGAAACGGATTTTGTGTGCTGCGCTGTGCCTGTGCGTACTGTGCGGCATTGCGGTGGTGGGCGCTTCGGCGGCCGCCGCCCTGCCCATAAAACTTTCCACAGAGGGCAATGTCTACCAATACGCTGTAAGCAAGAAGGACCCCGACACCGTGACCTATGGTGCAAGCTCCCCCGCTACCGCCGCGGGTTCCGGCAGTGCCACTCTGTCCGGCAGCGGTATAAGCGTCAGCCTTGACACCGGGTACAACAAAAACTTCAAGCTGTGCTATAAGGAAATTCCCGTCACGGTTACAGTCCCCGCCAACACGACCTACACCGTAACGTTTGATATTGCGCTGAACGGGACGTACACCCGTTCCAACAAAAGAGCGACCTCGAATGCTTCTTTTCAGGTAGTGTATCTGGGGGATGTTTCCGCTGCCAACACGGCGACGGTATTTTATCCGTGCATACCAGACAGAAATACGATAAAAACGACGATTGGCGGCAGTGATGCAACTACCAATATCGTTCAGAAAATGATGGGGAAAGACGGCAGTAAAACCACGCCCGTAAGCCTTTCTGCAACCAAAAGCTTCGACTTTGTCAACACCACAAGAAGTACAAAAGATATTACCAAATATTTCGGCGTCTGGATTGCGGGCACCTACGGCAGCAACTACAGCAATCAGGCAAAGGCTACATGCACGGTCACGCCCGCGTCTTACCTCGTAACTCTTGATCCCAACGGCGGCAGGGTCAGCCCGACAAGCACAGCGGTGACCATCGGCAAAACCTACGGCACACTGCCCACACCCAACCGCACAGGCTACAGCTTTGACGGCTGGTATACCAAAGAAATCGGCGGCACAAAAGTAACCGAAACCACCACCGTCGGTACAAATCCACCCACCAAACTGTATGCCCACTGGATAGCCAAGAAATATCTGGTAACCTTTGATGCCAACGGCGGCTGGATCAACACGGCAAGCGGACAAGTCAAAACGAAAAATGACACAGTAACCTACGGCAGCAAATACAATTCCCTGCCCGACGCCTCACGCAAGGGGGGCTACACCTTTGACGGCTGGTATACCGATCAAACCAACGGCACCAAGGTGGAGAGTGACACCACCGTTACCACCACCAAAAACCATATCCTGTACGCGCATTGGCATTTGACCCCGGCCCAGGCCCCCTACGATGTCGAATTGACGATGAATCCGACGACCGGCGTCTATGGCGAGCGCATTTTTCACCGTGTGAGTGCCGGTTCAAACACGGCCCACACCACGGAAACAACCTGGTATGCCTGTGATGAAAACGGCGACAACGGAATTCCTATCACCGACGAAAACGGAGACCCCACCTACCCCAAAACCCCCACCGCAGGGGTGCATTACTATTACGTGCTGGTCACGGCCACACGCAAGGACAACGGCCTGCAAGCCAGCACAAAAAGCAATGTAGTCTGTGTAACGGTGACAAAAGCCACCCCGACAATCAGCACAAAGCCAACGGCTGCCACGCTGGACCTGGCTGTAGGCGACACCCTGGATGCCAGCGCCCTGACCGGCGGCATTGCCAAAAACAACAACGCCCGCCCCTCAGTCACCGTGGCAGGCCGCTTTGTGTGGAAAGACGCCACGGTCAAGCCCCCTCTCGGCGGAGGACGCTATGCCGTTGTTTTTCAGCCGGACGACACCCATAACTACGAAAAGGCCGAAACCACGGTGTATGTCAACGTGACCTGCAGCCACAGATTCGGCGATTGGAACGCCGGAAGGCGCACCTGCACAGTCTGCGGCGAGGAGGATGTACGCACCAACACCGTCACCGTCACATGGGGCGAGCTGGCCTACACCTACACCGACGGGGCGTGGAACCCCGCCACACACGATTATGACATCGGCGGCGGCTGGGCACCGAACCGCAAAAACGGCGATGTCATCACCGTGCAGAATGAGGGCGCAAACGAAGTCCGCGTGAAGTTCCAATACACACGAACCGACACGGCAATCGGCGGCAGCTTTGCCAACAGCGACGGAAACACCGTCAGCTCGATTTCCCTGCCCATAAGCGGGACAAAAACCGTGCGGCTGTGCCCGACAGGCCGCCCCGGCAAGGCACTGAACAACGCAAAAATCGGGTCGGTAACGGTCCGACTGGAAGGGGGCTATTGATGGAAAATACAGACAAGAACCGCAAAAAGCGGTGGCTGCTGCTCGTGCTTCTTCTGCTGCTGTTGCTTCTGCTGCTTGGTGTGCTGTTCTGCCGCAAAAAGCCGCAGGCGACGGACACCACCCCCGCGCCGGAGTCATCGGTATCGACGCCCGCCGGCGGCGGCACGGTGTCGCTGACCTATTCCGATGCGGCAGGCATCGACTTAACCGCCGGGCAGGTCACGCTGCTGTTTGCCAACCCCGAAAAGTCCGGCTGGGACGCCACGGTCTGCCTGGTCGTCGGGGAGCGTGAGGCGGCACGATCCGACCTGCTGGCCCCCGGCGAGCAGGTCACCCAGCTGCCGCTTTTGGACGGTGCCGAAAAAGACCTGACGGCAGGCAGCTGCAGCGGCACGCTGAAGGTATCGTTCTACCACCCGCAAACCGGCGCCAAGGCTATGCTGGACGCCGAAATTCCCGTAACCGTCACCGTAACGGGCTGACCCCCGCACGGACGACATAGGGCAATGCCCGTACAATTTTTCAGGAAGGATGAAAAACAATGATGAAGAAAAAAACAGCTCTGGTACTTACCCTTGCCATGGTGTTCTCTCTGGCACCCCTGTCTGCCTACGCGGAAACGATCACCACAGGCGGCGGCACAGCCAGCCACGATGTAAAGGCAACCTATAGGGCAGATTCGTCCGGCGGCGCGGGCGGCCCGGTGTACAGCGTGGACATCACCTGGGGCGATATGGCGTTTACCTATACGGCGGAAGCCGGTATTTGGGACCCTTCCACCCACAAAACCACCGACGCCGAAGGCGGTGTCTGGAAGGTAGACAATGATGGCGGCAACACGATCACCGTGACCAACCACTCCAACACGGGCGTTACGGCAGCGTTCAGCTATGCGGCAGACGCTGGCTTTGAGGGCATCACCGGCACCTTCGACAACGCATCGCTCAATCTGGAAAGCGCCGTCGGCACGACTGTGGAGGCAGCCCCCAAGGCCACGGCCTCACTGTCTCTGAACGGCGCATTGGACAGCACCACCGCCGACAACGCCAAAATCGGCACCATCACCGTGACGCTGAACTGAGCGCCGCATTCCTGCGACGGATGTCCCGGACTGCCGTCCCTTGGCCCCCCTACACCCTCTTGCCTGTTGCATGTGTAGGGGCGACCCTTGGTCGCCCGCCGACTTGGCGCAGCAACGCATTTCCCGGGACAGTTTTCTTGCAAAACAAACGGGCACGGGCGAGCAATGCTTGCCCCTGCAATGCACTCTTTCAAAACGCAAAAAGGGATGCCGCATTCGCGGCATCCCTTTGCTTGTAGAAAAAGCCTGTTACCGGAAGATTTGTAGGGATGGGTCTTGACCCATCCGCACATCTGGCCGCGCGCAGCGCATAAA
>OGME01001977.1_pt1 | contig 10517 bp, 10 predicted proteins | sample 1572981 | NCBI WGS metagenome assembly OGME01 (sample SAMEA2581902, study PRJEB24529) | metagenome | biome: Human gut stool | place: China | collected 2011
GAAATTGTTCTTTTTCATCCTCGGTCATCTCAAGTGGAACGCCGTGCAATGTGTCCACAATATAGGACGAAATTTTAGCGAAGTGCTCGTCAAAATCAGTGGTATCTTCGTTGGTCATATTTCTGTTCTACCCTCATTATAAGCTTTCCGGTCTGCTTAAAGTTACAGCTTTCAGTGTAAAGCTTCCGTAGTTTTTAATGCTAAACGATGCTTTCACCGAAACGGTTGGGTTTTTAGGTTCACTTCCAACAGGATACGAATAGTTCATGCTATCGGCAACAATAGTTTTGTGATCGGCCGATTGATGTGTTACATTATGTGTCCACCATTCACTATTTCCGGAAGGTTTAATCTGGAAAGTATGATATGTGTAATAGTAATACGAATCAAAGACCTGTGAACTCATATGTACTTCATAATAATGACGATTATCACGGATACCTGCATCATAGAATTTGAATACAGTTACTGTATTTTCGCTTACCCATGTGCGTTCATCAGGATTTATAACATATGAATTTCCGTACGAATCCGTAGCCACACAAACTTCATCAAGCAGTACCAATGACGAAGTCGTGCTATCACCTTCAAGTCTTGCAGCGAGTTGCTGATTATTTGCGGCGAAGGCTGCTGGAACCATTGCCACAAATACCAATATGGCAACCAGTAAACTTATTATCTGCTTTCTCATATCAAATCCTCCACAATACATTTTAATGAAAACTAATGTTTGTATTTTATATCTTCTGCACCGGAACCACCTCCAGTTCAGCTTTTATTATTACTATTGATGATATCAAAACACAAGAGCCGATCAAAGTCCACGATTTTGTAGCAAAATGGAGAAAATTTGTAACAAAACCGGATTCATACATAACAATATGTCCCCCAACACTGGACTTCCAGCATCGGGGGACATATCAGAACGGATGATTGCCGCGTACTCACACCATATTTGTAAGCTAACTATCAGCCAAAGTCTTTTATAACATCATGTAAAATCTCCATTTGTTGTGGGGAAAGATCATTTCCTTTTTGACTTGGTGAAAGCAGTTCATTACGGAGTTTAATTAAAGTTTTCTTTTGCGCACCAGTCAATCCAGAAAGAGATAGTACTTCTGGCGCATCCAGTCCTAGGAGTTCATCTGTTGAAATGTTAAATAAGGATCTATAAATTGTTCTTTATTGCTTTGATCGTCAAGAACAGCTAAGTACAGGGAAAGCAACACAATCACCTCCAACTGATTCGCATGGATTGATTGTAGTGTACCACGAACCAACAAAAATGTCGAATATGCAAAACTTTATGAGGACGTATCAAAAGGACTTCTCCCGGAGAAACGTTTTCAAATGCTTGCAGATTGCTACGACACAGAACAGGCTGGACTGACCGAAAAGATTGAGCAGTACGAACGGGAAGGCCGTGCTGAACACGATCAGCTGGACAAGATTCTGGTATCCAAAGCGGAAAAGGTCGATGGCGAATACGTCCAGAAAATCCAGTTTTTCTACCGCCTGTTATACAATACGCCGTTGGAGTATGCTCAGCTTGTGCTGGGTGGTGAGGTTGAACATTATCCCTCGCTTAGCTACGATAATAGTAAATTGGAAGACTGACTTTTTGTTAAACATTGCAAATAAAATAAGCACCTTAGACTTTTTTGAGAATCTAAGGTGCTTACGCTTTTTTAGTGAAAGATTACTCTATCAAAAAGCTGTCCAAAATAAGGCAATCTGCATTCCGGAATCAAAAAGTCAACCCTTAGGTTTACAAGCAGGCACCTTGCTCATCGCAGCTGAAATAGTAGAAATTGCAGAAACAACGGACGAAATTGCGCCAATAATAGCTGTAGTCGTTGCAACATCAGAGCAGGGGTTAATTTGACTATCATCAGAACCACCAAAAGCAGCCAGCCGTTCAAGTTCAGCGCAGTCAATTTCTTCATGTTTTTCATTAGAATTCATAGCAGCATGTTCCTTTCATATAATTAACACAAAAAACAGCCAATTAAATCCGGAATGCAAATCAATATTATAGGTGCATTTTTCTAGTTGTCAAGGCTAAAACAGCACAAAAGACAAAGTACTTGATTGGGATTATTTGGTGATAATTTAATTGACAAGACGATACAGCGGTGCTTTAATTTGCAACGAAGGAACGCTCTATAATTGTCAAAAACTGAGGCGATCAAAATGAAAGATGAATTTTTAAGTATCATAATGGAGTGTGCAGCATCGATTGTAAATGAAAAAAATTCTGAGAATTCGCTACTGAGAGATGAATGCGGAGAAACGCTATATGGGCAAGTACTAACTCAACTTACAAATGCTATTGCTAATCTATTATCAAGCATTTGGATTAAAGAATATTCTGAAGCTCGCAATAATCATATCATCAATGATTCGACTGTAGAATCACGATTTTCTCATTTTAGAAAGCTGTCAACAACGAAAAAATACAGGAAATACATATTTGACAAGTATGAATTATTAGAAAATGATGTTGACCAGTATATAAATAATTACTATGATATGATTGGTGAAATCGTACAAAGCTATAAGAAAGATAAAGCCGATTTGGAAAATCATTTTAATTTTATATACGGAAAGATGATTGCAATACATAGTGGAATGGGCGATACACATAATGGTAAAAATGTGTGTGAAGTGGAATTTGAAAATGGCACACTGTTTTATAAGCCACGAGCATGTTTAACGGATCGTTTCTTTGAGGAGCTACTTACCATTGTTTCGCCACAAAGCATAGAGAATAATCAAACTGACTTTTTGGGCGATACAACACATTCATGGCATCGGCCAATAATATACCAGATGGCTAATAACATTAGTGCTGTTAAAAATTATTATTATCGAGCTGGGGTTTATCTCGCTGTTATGTATTTGTGTTCATCGACCGACATGCACTCAGAAAATGTCGTTTGTTGTATGGATTCGCCAAGAATTATTGATTGCGAAACGGTTGTTTCTGCTCAAAAACATAATTTTGAACAAAATCAAATAGGTAAGACACTGGAATCAAGTGTTTTGCAGAGTCGGATGCTTCCCGTTAATTTACCCACTGATGTATTCGATTACGACGTGAGTGGACTATTTGCAGAAACGATGAAGTCAAATAAAATCAAGGTTCCGATGATTGTTGACGATGTGGAACTAGACATTAAATATAAATATGTTCTAGTTAACGAAACGCCAAAACTTTCAGCATTACATTCAAAATTGGGCTGTGCACAAGAAAAAGATGTTATAGGGATGCTTCTTGCTGGATTCAACGCGGGATGCACCGAAATAATAAAAAGAAAAAATTCTGTGCTACAAGTTGTTTCTGACCCACAATATTCGAAGATGAAAGTTCGCCAATTATTAAGACCAACCTATACTTATTCAAAGTTTATTGATGAGTCACATAAACCATGTTGCGAAAGAACAAAAGAAAATCGAGAAGCTCTATTTGATATTTTACGTGAAAATTTCAAAAGTGATGCAAAATATGGTACGACGCGACTCGAATATGAAATTTCTGAAATGAAAAGAGGAAACATACCGATTTTCTATAGCGAATTCTGCAAGAATGATTTATTTGCAGACGGTAGAATTATTTGTCCGAGATATTACCAATTCTCTGCTAAAGAGACTATTTTGGAAAAGCTACTTCACCTTGACGAAACAACCATTAAATATCAAGAGCGTTTAATTGCAATGTCGATTTTTTTGCACTCTGCAAATTTGGATCCTTCAAATACAATCCATAATTTTGACAATATTTTTTATATTAACGGTTATGATAATTATACTACAAAGTATCTTGAAGCCTCAAAAAAATGGTGCGAAGAATTTCTAAAATATCTAAAAATCAGCGAGTGCCCTGTAGATTCCACTCACGCATCTATGATTATTCCAACAGCTATTGAAGATACACAAACTCCTGCATGCTTATCAACGATATGTCCGGATTTTTATGCTCAAGGAGGTATAATTTTCTATATTTTGGCATACGCAAAAGTGTTTTCCAAACCAGAGGATAAGCTATATGCAGACAGATTGTTGGAAAACGCAAAAGATGCTCTAAAGAACCCGTCAAAGATTGCTGAAAAAAATGCCTTTTCATTATATGGTTTTTGGGGGAGTTCATTATATATAAAATATAATGAGTATCTAATGTTTGATGACAAGACCGATTACGCATGCGTTTTCGATTTAATAAAAACAATCATAGACAAACTTTTGCAACAGCGATTTGAAAATGCAGAAAACGATTTTGATTTTATGCACGGATTTAGTGGGACAATATATCTTCTGGCAGAAATTTTGAGAAACGACAACAAAATATTCATTGCATTCTTTGATGATTTCGATTACATTTCGCGCAAATACATTGATGCGTTTTTTTACTCTTTCCTTAATGGTACTTTTAACGAAATTGGTTTTGCCCATGGTATTTCCGGAAATATTGCAACTGTTGCAATGATATCAAAGTTAATTCCAATTGATTATAATAAGCTTGAACAATGTATAAAGGCTGATGATCATATGTTTAAAGAATCTTCTGAGCATTCATGTTTGCCCAGTTGGTGTAATGGCATTGCTGGACAAATACTGGCAAGAGTAATTGGATATACGGCCACCTTAAACAAATCTACCAAAGAGGTGTTTGAAAGTTCACTGAACAGCTATCTTGAAGAAAAATATCTAAATGTTTTACTGTCTTGCAAACAATTATGTCTTTGCCATGGTGTTTACGGAGTAGCTTCTGTTTTGAATTATCTTAAAGATAATTCAAAGCAGAAGAAATCTTTTCCTAATATATATTTAAATGTGAATCCCATGAGCATTCAGTGGGTAAACGGCATTTCCTATCCATACGAATCATTTATGACGGGCATTACCGGTGTTCTCTACGAGCATTTAAGATTGATAAATCACAATATTCCCAATACACTTGCAGCAGGCCTATATGGAGTAGAATTATAATTTTTCTTGACAAGCCATTCTACGTGTACTAAGGAGCATCCGTATAAAGCATATCAAATAAAAAAGGACTTGCAATACAAGAGTGAATTGTTTTTCCAAGAATAATTTTATAGGGTTTGGAGTTATAATGCGGCTACGGTTTTGTTTTATCAAACGGTGAAAGGAATGATTGTAAACATGAAAAAAATCCCAATGATTTATCAAACAACTACATCAGACTGTGGGCTTTGCTGCATTTCTATGCTAGCAAGTGCTTATTCATTCAATCAACCATTAGCCTTTTATAGAAAGCAGTTTAATATCGGTCGAGATGGAATCTCCATTGATGGGATTTGTGAGATATATAAGAGCATAAATATGGATACTAAAGTATTGAGAATTGATGATTTGATTGAATATCTGGATCATCAATACGAAGCTCCGTGTATATTATATTTAAATACTCAGCATTTTGTCGTGGCTCAAAAGAGAGGAAAGAAGTTAATTGTTTTTGATCCCGCAACAGGCAAAAGCACATACTCTCTAAACAAGAAAGACTCCATTCCATATGCATCTCAATTTGCCCATTACTTAATTATTCCAACACCTTCAAAAAAGTTTTGTGTTCGAAAAGGTGACATAGGAACCTTACGACATATAAAACCATATTTATTTGAATTTAGAGGTACTCTCGTAAAAATTCTGTTTTTTTCACTTTTGGCATATTCAATTTCTCTTTTGGTTCCGATTTTATTACAGAACATCGTAGATACACTGGTGAAATCAAGAACTCCGGCTATAGTTCAGTTTGCCTTAATAGCTTTAGGATTAGTGGCTTTTTTTACCCTGTTTTCTTTCCTAAAAAATAATATAATAACACGATGCCAAGTCGATGTATATAATGCACTGTACGAGAACGCCATTCGACATTTATTTGAAATTCCATATTCATATTATGATAATAGATCGCAGGGAAATATACTGTTTCGCATAAATGTCCTTTCACAATTTCAGTCAATTATTAGTTCTGTGTTTCCTCAATTTGTTGTTTTGGGAACATCGACATTTGTTATCCTTGTATATTTGAGTGCCCATTATCCCATACTTATGCCACTTCTCGTTGCTACTTCATTATTAGCAATTCTTTATGTGGTAATTTCGAATAAAATACTCCTAAAGATGAGAAACGAACAGATTCACGAAAACGAGCAGTTAAGTGTTCTTAACACAGAAACGGTTCAAGATATGTTTCAAATTCGATCAATGCATCTTTCAAAAATGTTTTTGAACAGATCTTATGAATCGCTCCACAAGTTTAGCAAGGTTACCTTGAAAACAGATTCAGTTTCATTGAATCTCAACCAAATCGTCAGCTATTTTACAATGTTCGTTCCAGTTTTTGGAATACTATATCTGTTGATTATATTACCGGAAGATACTTTAAGCGTCGGCGAGCTTGTTGCTGTATATTCATTAATGGGAACCTACTATTCATCTGCAATCTCTTTTTTCACTCTTTTTCTTAATACATCTACATATAAGTCGTCTCTTGAATATTTAAACGATTTTCTTGATGAAGAAAGTCAAAAAAAAGACAAACACATCAATCCGAAAGAGTTCAAACTGCTTACATTTGAGGACGTTTCATTCTCTTATAATGCATCAACAAATTATATTTTAAAAAATGTTTCTTTCTCTGTAAAGCAGCATGAAAAGGTTGCCATAGTTGGAGCCTCTGGCAGTGGAAAAACTACAATATTAAAATTATTGTCAGGTCTATATCAGCCTGTAAAGGGTGATATAAAATTGAATGGTTATAAATTAGATTACATTGATGATTGTTACTTCTCTAAAAACATTGCATTTGTTCCGCAAAACGCATTTATCCTCAATGACACAATTCTAAATAATGTTACATTTGGAGACAAATCCATCACAGAAAGCGATGTGTTCAATGCTCTGGATATTGTTAATTTAAAAAATGATGTTTTATCTATGCCATTGGGTTTAAGGACAGTTATTTCTGCTTCATCATCTAACTTTTCGGGTGGACAGGTGCAGAGATTGGCGATTGCGCGTGCAATTATCCGACATCCTGAATTGCTGGTTCTCGATGAGTCTACATCATCGTTGGATTCAATAAATGAAGAAGGTCTGTATCGTAAATTAGCACAATTAAATATCACAACAATAATTGTTTCGCATAAATTATCAACAATCAAAAACGCCGACAAAATACTTGTAATTGATGGTGGAAAAATTGTAGAATCTGGAACTCATGAAATGTTAATGAATAAAAAAGGAATCTATTATAATCTGTTTGTACACCAAACCTAAGTCAGTATGTTTTCCTCTTTGCGCTTTCCTACATAATAGATTTTTGGTGCGAGAGGTCATTGATGGATTATTTGCATAAGTCAAAGTGGATAGAGAATAAGCGATGAAAGTTTTTGTTTTTAACGGAAGTCGGCATAGAGCCAACTCTGTTTGTTGTATGTGGATTGATCAGTTCATGCAGTTGCTAAAAATGTCAGCTCCTGAGTCTATCGAATTCCTTTCGCATGGAATGGAGAACATTCAATTTTGTTCTGGTTGTCAGGAATGCTTTAAAACGGGAATGTATTTGTGCTCAGATTCTATGAATTTGATTAGAAGCGATATGCTTGCATCTGATGTTATTGTATTGGTATCACCAGTTTATAACAACTCAATAAGTGGAAGCACGAAAGTTTTCCTTGATAGAATTTCTTGTTGGACACACCTATTTAAACTCGCTGGAAAATATGCAATTTTAGTAACCGTGTCTGATCGAAAAAACATGAACGGCGCAATGGAATATCTAAAATATATATCCGACTTTCTTGGACTTTATGTTGTTGATTCGGTGGTTGTTGAAAAAGAAAATTTGATTAAGGATGAATTTGCTAGCATATGCAAAAAATCAGTAAACAAATTAATTCGAGTGCTTACAGCAGACGATGAACTTATCCATGTTTCTGAAAGACAAGAGCAATGCTTTCGCTCAATGAAAAAAAGCTATAAAGACTTTCAACTACCAACATACGAGAAAAATTATTGGGAAAAGCATCTAATGAGATATAATTCACTGTTGGATATGATATTAAGTAAAAGGCTTAAATTTAATAAGCACCTGTAGTACCTCTAGCCAAACAATCAGTGCGAATCAAGTCTGATTGTTTGGCTTTTTATTTTTCCCAAAAAGGAGCGTGATGCCATTGACCCAACCGAAAACCGACCTAGCCTATCTCCGCAACGAAAAAGCCAAAGCAGAGCAAAAGCTGCGCTCTTGCCGGAAACGAGAGAAGATCCTTGAACGCAGGATGTCAGAGTTGAACCGGAGAGAGAGTGTGCATCGCCTTTGCACTCGTGCCGGAATGCTGGAAAGCTTTCTGGTCTGTCCGGGAGAACTGACCAACGATCAGGTGATGGAACTTCTGAAAATCTCGTTCCGTCAGCCGGAAGTTGTGCTGGCGCTTGCAAAAATGGTGTATGACGTTCACGAACACAGCAACGTTCCGAGCCCCCTATGAAATAGGGCGCAATTATACACCTCGTCGTCACTTGCTGCGTATCGTTCGCATTCTCAAAAAGATGGTTGTCTTTGGGCTGTTTTCGTTGCCTACCTATCGGCCCATTGGATGCCATTGGGTAATAACGTCAGAAAAGTCACTTCCGAGAACTTTCCTACAGATGCAGGATAGCGCGGTTGGGTGACTTAAGAGCGAGAAAAAAAGAGACCTCATTGCGTTAAAAACACAAACAGCCGTCTATCGTTTCCTAAAGAAACAATGGACGGCCGTTTGTTGTTATGCATCTATGGTAGATTTTGGGATGAATGCGAAACGTTTAATCGTAATTGTACTCGCCACTGGCATAGCTATATGTGTAATCTGCGGGAATGTCAACAAAGTCGCTATTCCACGGCTCAAAGTTTTCATATTCTTGGTAGTATGGAGCACTCGAACTCGTTAAATAGAAAAATTCCAGCTTAACTTTACCAGTAGTGCTTCGATCAATTGCGTCATTCAAATCCCATTGTTCGAGGTTTTGCAAAATATAGAAAGTTGCGCTTATCGGAAGGCCAATCAACCATATGGTTGAACTTGCTTCGATACCAAGGTATGCCGCAATTTTCTCAGCACCCTTGGCGGTTATCACACCAATAAATTCGCCTGTAGCCCAATCGATAAAACCAGGACTATTCATTGCACGCTGGTAAAACTCAACTTGCTCAGAAGGCATATATACCACTTTTGTGTATATGACATTGCTGACTGGACTCAGGCTACCAGTGTAATTTAATGTTAACGTTCCACCCTTTTTGGAGTAAATCGAACCCGCTGCGGAAGCATAGAGCGTCTCATCGACAATTGAGTGGTACTGCTCCATCAAACGACTTACTTCTCTGGAATTTTTTGCTTTAGCGAGCTGATTGTTTATAGCAGTCAATTGAAGGATATCACTGTCTGTAAAGCCCATCTGATGTAACTCAGCTTGATATTGATTAGAAATCTGGCTCTCCGTTATGCTATCTTTTCCAAGAGCAAGAGTGCTAAGAGAACTTGAAGTTGAAAGCATAACGAGTGATAAAAATGCGGCAAAGAACTGTAATGTTTTCTTCTTCATAATGGAAGCTCCTTTAGAACATTTGAAACCGGATAGTATCCGCAGATGAGCAATCCTATGCCAACCAGTATGACACAAGCGAACTCTATCGTGTAGGCCAAGGCTTTCCTGTCAGTCAATTGTAATATCTTTTTATGAAAGTCTTCAATACTTTTGATGTTGACAACAAGCAAAAAAATTGACAACCAACTACTCAAAAAGGAAAGATAAAAACAGGCCCAAATGTATTGCTCAAACATGAATACTGTCGATTGGAAAACAACTTCTAAAATATTATTGGTTTTCATGATAATAAAATTATTCTTTTTTGTGATAATAGTTTAGAATATCAAAATCGGCATCGGAATCACCCTTTCATATTTTGAAATCAAAAAAAGTCATAATATACATATCGATTTAGATTAACCATTAATACAATCAAATCACAAGAATCAATCTCTGTCCACGATTTTGTATCAAAATAGAGAAAACTTGTAACGAAATCGGTGTGGCTGCAAACAATATGACCCTCAACACTGGGCATCCAGCATTGAGGGCCATGTCTCTAAGTTATCTTTTGCATTGTTCTCGCACTGTATTGCAAATCAATCGTTAACCGAAGGCTTTTATTATGTCATGAAGAATTTCCATCTGCTGCGGCGAAAGATCATTTCCTTTTTGACTTGGTGAAAGCAGTTCATTACGGAGTTTAATTAAAGTTTTCTTTTGCGCACCAGTCAATCCAGAAAGAGATAGTACTTCTGGCGCATCCAGTCCTAGAAGTTCATCTGTTGAAATGTTAAATAAGGATGAAATGCTTGCAAGCACATCCAACGGAATTGCATGCGCATCACTCTCATATCCACTAACCGTGGATACAGCCTTATTTAACCGTTTAGCCAAATCCGCCTGCGTCCAGCCAC
>OGME01001978.1_pt1 | contig 10504 bp, 10 predicted proteins | sample 1572981 | NCBI WGS metagenome assembly OGME01 (sample SAMEA2581902, study PRJEB24529) | metagenome | biome: Human gut stool | place: China | collected 2011
GCTTTGCGCTGAACATCGCCACCCGCGTGGCCATGCAGCAGAAGGTGCCGGTGGCCATTTTCAGCTTGGAAATGACCAAGGAACAGCTCACGAACCGCATCCTTTCTGCTGAGGCCGGCATCGACAGTCAGGCATTCCGCACCGGTGCCCTGCGCGCCGAGGACTGGGAATATCTGGCCCTTGCCACCGAAAAGCTGCACGATGCACCCATCTATATGGACGACACCTCCGGCATCACCATCACCGAGATGAAGGCGAAGATCCGCCGGGTGAATCAGGACCCCACCCGCCCGAATGTGGGCCTCATCGTCATCGACTATCTGCAGCTGATGACCACCGGCCAGCGCAGTGAGAACCGCGTGCAGGAGATCAGCTCCATCACCCGAAACCTCAAGATCATGGCAAAGGAAATGAATGTGCCCATCATCGCACTTTCTCAGCTGTCCCGTGCGGTGGAAAAGCAGGGCAACAATTCCAGCCACCGGCCCCAGCTTTCCGACCTGCGCGATTCTGGTTCTATCGAGCAGGATGCCGACTGCGTTCTGTTCCTGTACCGCGATTCCTACTATGCCAGCCAGAACCCGGACGGCGCTGAGGTGGATGCCGATACGGCAGAGTGCATCGTGGCGAAGAACCGTCACGGCGAGACCAGCACGGTGCCGCTGGGCTGGGATGGTGCCCACACCCGCTTTATGGATGTGGACTTTAAACGCTAATGAACAATGAAAAAATTCTGGCGCATGTGCGCATGTTTGTTCTGCGAGAAAAGCTGCTTTGTCCGGGTGAGCTGCTGCACTTGGCCGCGGCAGTGTCCGGCGGGGCGGACAGCATGGCACTGCTGCGCATCCTGCTGGCCCTGCAGCCGGAATTCGGGTTTGTGCTTTCGGCCTGCCATGTGAACCACGGCCTGCGCGGTGAGAGCGCCGACCGGGACGAAGCCTTTGTGCGGGCGGAATGCGCCCGGCTGGGTGTGCCGCTGCGGGTGTTCCATGCTGCAGAGATGGCCGACGAAGTGGGCCTGCCGTCGGAACATGCCGGGGAGGACTGGGCGCGCCGCCTGCGCTATGCCTGCTTTGCGCGTTTGTGCGGGGAGGGGATAGATGTCGTTGCAACGGCCCATACTGCAAATGATCAGGCTGAGACCCTGCTGCTGCGGCTGGCCCGGGGCACGGGGCTGCACGGTGCGGCAGGCATCCGGCCAAAGCGCGGGTGCTACCTGCGGCCATTGCTGGCCCTTACCCGGCAGGATACCGAAAGCTTCTGCCGTGCAGCCGGGCAGGCATGGGTCACAGATGAGACGAACGCGACCGATGCCTATGCCCGCAACCGGGTGCGCCGTGCGGCACTGCCTGCACTGCAGAGCACCAACGGCGCAGCGGTGGAAAACCTTGCCCGCTTCTGCGAGAGGGCAGCCCGCGCGGATGCCTATTTTGCCCGGAAGGCCGAAGAGCTGCTTTCCGCTGCACGTCTGGATGCGGCACAGGCTGCCATCAAAAGCCCGGAAGCCTGCACGGTGTGGCGGCTGGGCCCGCTTTCCGCTGCGGATGCGCTTATTTTGGAAGCAGCCATGCATTCGCTGACGGCCCCCGTGCGTGACGCAGAGGAAAAATATGTGCAGCTGCTGTGCGGCCTTGTGCGGCGCGGCAGCGGTGCGGTACAGCTGACTGACCGGGTGCGCTTTTGTGCCGGAGACGGATGCTTCTGGCAGGAGATTGTGCCGGAACGGCCCCGGCAGCAGGAAGACAAACGGCCGGAAAGCCAGCCCTTTCAGCCGGAAAAACAGGCAGAATACTGCCTTGCGGGCGGCTGGAAGGTGACTGCAGGGCTTTTTACGGCTGATTTTGAAGAAAAAATACAAGTCGTTCATAAAAAAGACTTAAAAAATCAGGCGGATTATGCTAGAATAACTACGTTGTATGCTGGTCTTGTCCTGCGCACCCGCCAGCCGGGAGATGTCTACCGCCCGGCGGGGCGAAGTGTACACAACCGGCTGCGCAAGTGGATGAACGAAACGGGCATCCCGGCCAGCCAGCGCGATCAGCTGCCACTGCTGGCGGCGGGCAGCGAAGTACTGTGGGTCTGCGGTGCGGGCTTTGCCGAGGGCCTTGCCCCGGATGCAGACACTGCGCAGGTGCTGCAGATGGAAATGGAACATAGGGAGGAAATAACATGAGTATGCATGATGATATCAAGACTGTTCTGGTCAGTGAAGAAGAGTTAAAGGCAAAGGTTGCTGAGCTGGGTGCCCAGATCAGCAAGGATTACGAGGGCAAGAACCTTGTTCTGGTGTCCATCCTCAAGGGCTCGGTGGTGTTTATGGCCGACCTGATGCGTGCGGTGAGCATTCCCTGCAGCATCGATTTTATGGTGGTGTCCAGCTACGGTGGCAGCAACACTGTTACTAGCGGCCTTGTAAAGATCATCAAGGATCTGGACGGTGATCTGTCCGGCAAGGATGTGCTGATCGTGGAGGATATTCTGGATACCGGCGTCACCCTCTCGAATCTGGTGCCCATGCTCAAGATGCGCAACCCCAACTCGGTAAAGATCTGCACCATTCTGGACAAGCCCAGCCGCCGCAAGGCCGATATCCAGCCCGACTACGAGGGCTTCCAGGTGCCGGACGAGTTCGTGGTGGGCTACGGTCTGGACTACGATGAAAAATACCGCAACCTGCCTTATGTGGGTGTGCTCAAGCCTGAAGTCTACGAGAAGTGATTTCTCACACTATAATTCATCCAAGAACTGGAGTTGATTTTTTTGCAATCCAAAAGACCCCGTTTCAATCCGCTGATCCTTGCTCTGGCGCTGGCAGCGGTGCTGATGGTCTGGTCGGTGCTGGGCGGCACCGGCGCTGCCAGCAGCTCTTCCATGGAATATTCCACGGTGGTGCATTATTTTGAAAGCCTGCAGGTCACGCAGTTCTCGCTGGACCTGAACACCGGCGTCATCACCATGAACCTCAAGGAAGGCGGCAAGAACAACCTGCCCTTGCCCGATACCACGTCCCAGAGCACCACGCAGGCCACCGGCGGACTGCTGAGCGGTATGCTGTCCTCCTCGGATGAGGATACTGCTGCGCAGAAGAACCGCGACGGCACTGTGACGGTGCGCTACAAGCTGCCCTATGCATCCATGTTCGTCAAGTATGTAGGCGACTACATTGCCGCCTATGACGAAGCAAACCCGGATGCTCCCATGGTGTACGATTATACCCCTGTCAAGGAAAACATCCCATGGATGGAGATCCTGTTCTATCTGGCAATGCTGGGCTGCACCGGCTTCCTGTTGTTCTCCATGATGCGCGGCGGTGCTGGCGGCGGCGGGATCATGAACGTTGGCAAAGCCAAGGTGAAGGACGAGCACGAGAACCAAAAGACAGCCACCTTTGCCGATGTTGCCGGTGAGGACGAGGAAAAGGAAGAGCTGAAAGAGGTCGTGGAGTTCCTGAAAAGCCCGGAGAAGTTCAACACTCTGGGCGCACGCATTCCCCACGGCGTGCTGCTGGTAGGCCCTCCGGGCACCGGCAAGACCCTGCTGGCCCGCGCCTGCGCAGGCGAGGCCGGTGTGCCTTTCTATTCCATTTCCGGCTCTGACTTTGTGGAAATGTACGTCGGCGTGGGTGCATCCCGCGTGCGTGACCTGTTCGATAAGGCAAAGAAGTCCATGCCCTGCATCATCTTCATTGATGAGATCGATGCTGTGGGCCGTCAGCGCGGTGCCGGTCTGGGCGGCGGCCACGATGAACGCGAGCAGACCCTGAACCAGCTGCTGGTGGAAATGGACGGCTTTGAGGCCAACGACGGCATCATCGTCATGGCGGCCACCAACCGTGCCGACATTCTGGATAAGGCCCTGCTGCGTCCGGGCCGCTTTGATCGTCAGGTCTATGTGGGCCTGCCGGATGTCAAGGGCCGTGAGGAGATCCTCAAGGTCCACACCAAAAAGAAGCCGCTGGCCCCGGATGTCTCTCTCAGGGTCATTGCACAGCGCACCGCAGGCTTTGCGGGCGCAGACCTTGAGAACCTTGTCAACGAAGCGGCTCTGCTGGCTGCACGCCGCAACCGCAAGGCCATTACCATGGAGGATATCGAGGAAGCTTCCATGAAGGTGATGGCTGGCCCGGAGAAGAAGAGCCGCGTTGTGACCCCGGAGGAAAAGAAGCTGACTGCTTACCACGAGGCAGGCCACGCTGTGGCGGGCTTCTACTGCAAGCATCACCCCCGTGTGCACGAAATCACCATTATCCCGCGTGGTCAGGCTGGCGGCTACACTATGTACCTGCCCGAGAAAGACCGCAGCTACGTGACAAAGGGCGAAATGTTCGAGGATATCGTTTCCAGTCTGGGCGGCCGCGTGGCCGAACAGCTGATCCTGGAGGATATCTCCACTGGTGCTTCCAATGATCTGCAGCAGGCCACCAACATTGCTCGCCAGATGATCACCAAGTACGGCTTCTCGGAGCGGCTTGGCCCTGTGGTGTACGGTACCTCGCAGGAGGAGACCTTCCTGGGCCGCGATCTGGGTCAGGGCAAGGGCTACAGCGAGACCACCGCTGCCGAGATCGACGGCGAGATGCGGGATATCATCGATGAAGCCTACGAGACCTGCCGCCGCACCCTGACCGAGCACATCGATCAGCTGCACGCGCTGGCACAGGCCCTGATGGAACGCGAGAAGCTCAACGAGCAGGAGTTCAACACCATTATGGCGGGCGGCACACTGCCCCCGCGTGAAGGCGATGAGCCGAAGCCGGAACAGCCTGCTCAGACCGTGCAGACTGCCTCTGCAGAGACCGCTCAGCAGGCCGAAACTGCTGAATCTGCAGAGACCGCTGAGCCTGCCGAACAGGCCGAAACGGCCCAGCCGCTGCCGGAGACCGCTGCACCGGAAACGCCGGATGCACAGGACCCGCAGAACTGATTTGATCCCAATGGAAAGGAGCGAGTGTCGTGGAGGAAAATTTTAACCCGGTCGCACGGACCCGCGCAAACTATTACACCCCCGGCAGCCCGGTGCAGTTCGTCTGCGTGGAGCTGCTCAAGGGTGATGTCAGCGGGGAGCACGCGGTCTGCCTGACCTTCAAGAATATTTCCAAGGTGACCCTGACCGCGCTGGAGATCCACTTCAAGTGCAAGGGCGTGGACGGCGTGATCCTGTGCGAGGACCGGTTCGAGTACCGTGACTTGGAAGTAAAGCCCGGCGAACTGTTTGGCATGGACGATGCGGTGTTCGTTACCGCAAAGGCCATCACCAGCGTGGATGTTTCGCTGTGCAACGTGTACAACGGCAAGCGGGTGGTGCATCTGGACGGCATCAAGCGCGTGCGCCTGCCTGCCCCCAAGCGCCTGTCTGCTGAGCTGGAAAAGGCGCTGGAGACCCGCATGAACCGCCCGGAGCTGAAGTATCAGCCGCAGGTGTTTGAAAATGGCTGGTACTGCGCCTGCGGTGCCTTCCACCCGAAGGAGGAGGATACCGTGTACTGCTCGGAGTGCGGCTGCGACCGCATCCTGCTGCAGAACGCGCTGAACACCCTGCTGCAGCCGGAACAGCCTGCCCAGACCGAGCCGGAGCTGGAAACGCCTCTTGCCCCGCAGGCCGAAGAGCCTACCCGCATTATGGGCGCAGCGCCCGTGCAGGAGGAGCCGACCCGGATCATGGGTGTACCGTGCCGTGAAGCAGAACCACAGCCGGAAGAACCTGCTGCAGAGCAGACCCGTGTACTGGATGCCGGAATGCGGGCACAGTTCCCGGGCAGGGCATCTCATGCAGCTGCAGACGAAGGCACCCGTGTGATGCCTGCTGCAGCCCGCCGTGCACAGCCGATATCTCAGCAGCCGGAGCCTGCCTATGACGACGAGGAAGAATACGAGGACGAGCGCGACAGCGTGGCCGAAGCGCTGATCCGCTGGGTGCCGCCCATCACTGCCATTGTCTGTGCAGCAGTGGCACTGTGCGGCTTCGTGTATTACCAGTTCGTGCTGTAACACAAACAGCAGCGGAGAGGGCGGTATGCCTTCTCCGCTTTTTTGTATGCCAGAAGAAGGGAGAACCATTATGCCGGAAGAAGCCTTACAGGCTGCCTTTGAGATCAAGACTGCCTGCGATGAGATCAGCCGCCGCCTGCTGCGCTGGCACTGGGAGCACAAACCCGGTGCGCACAGCTTGGGTGCATTGCTGGATCACGTTGCATAGCGCCAGCAGGAAAGCCCGGACTACTACGACCGTATGCCGGATCTTTCCGGCAAAAACAGCTGGCAGCAGCTGGATACCACCATTTGTATGCGGGTTCTGCTGGACCCGGAAAAGGATGCCGCCAAACCGCTGGACCTGCTGGGCAATACCAGCAATCCGGGTGCGGCCCGCCGCGCCTGCAATGCTGTGCGCACCGCCCGCAACGAAGCCGCCCACGCCACCGATCACACCGATGCCGCTCAGGCGGCGATCCTGTTCAACGAGGCGGTGGAGAGCTTGGAAGACGGCTATGTGGGCACGGCTTTCCGCGAGAATGAACTTGCCCGCTATTACCGCGATGCAGAAAATTATCTGGCACGCTGCGGCGCAAAGGAGCCGATCGCATCCAGCCGTGCGCCGGAAGAAAAAACGGCTGCGCACGAGCCAGCCCGCCAGAGCACAAAGCAGGGCCAGAACCGCAGCACCCAGAGCCGCAAAACGGCCGGCAGCCGTTCCTCCGGCAGCAGAAGCACCACAGCGCGCAGCAGCTCGGCCAAAAGCCGCAGCACGGCAGGCCGCAAAAAGAAACAGAGAAGAACTGGCAATAAAACCGTGTTCATCGTTCTGTTGGCGGTCTTGCTGCTGGGGCTTGCCGTGCGTGCATGGAGCATGGGCGCAGCCTGACCGCCTGTAATGCTCTGCTTCTCAGAAAAAAGCCGTCTTTTGTACACAGTTGCCAGAAAAACAAAAATGCGTTCGGAATAAACCGGGAAAAGCGCATCTTGCGGGATGGGTGAAAGCGGTTTATAATAAGCATGAAAACGTTTACACATAACAATGCATCCCAAAAGAGAGAAGTACTGCAAATGACCATCAGTGACATTGCAAAAATGGCGGGTGTATCCAGTGCGGCGGTCAGCCGCTACCTGAACGGAGGCCCCCTGAGCGAACAGAAGAGGGCTGTCATCCACGAGGTAGTGGAAAAGACCGGCTACCGCCCGGATACCGCCGCCCAGACTCTGCGCACCGGAAAAGTGAATCAGGTGGGGGTGATCGCTCCCAGCATCGGTTCCCAGTCGGTGGGGCAGATCACGGCAGGCATTGCCAGTGAGCTGGATGCAAAGAGCTATCTGATGCTGCTGGGAAACACCGAGCTGGACGCCCAGCGGGAATTGGGCTATCTGACTGCCATGCAGCGCAACCACGTGGCGGGCATTATCCTGCTGGGCAGCTATTATACTCCTCAGCTGGCGCAGGCGCTGAAAAACTGCCGTGTGCCGGTGGTGGTAACAGGCCAGCGTTTTCAGGATGTGGCCTGCGTGTACAACGACGACCGCACTGCAGCCCGGGAACTTGCCCAGCGGATGCTGGACCATGGCCGCAGAAGGATCGTTTATATTGGCGGTACAGAGCGGGACGATGCCACCGGCGTGCAGCGCCGTGAGGGCGTGCAGGATGCGCTGAACGCTGCCGGACTGAACGGCGAACAGATGCCCCGCATCTGCTGCAAAGCCTTTACCATGGAGGAGGGCCAGCGCTGTATGCAGGAACTGCTGGTGCGCTGCCCGGATCTGGACGGTGTGGTCTGCGTGACTGACACGGTGGCCTTTGGTGCCATGCGTGCCCTGCGGGAAGCAGGACGGCATGTGGGGCAGGATGTGGGTCTTGCAGGCGTTGGCGACAGCTGGGCTGGCAGCATGATGGAACCGGGGCTGGCCACAGTGCGCTTTTACCAGAAGCAGGTAGGGCAGGAGGCTGCCCGGATCCTGCTGCAGATGCTGGAAGAAAATGGGAGCAGCGGGCCTGTGCGTCAGGTGACGCTGGGCTATCAGATCGTGGAGCGAGGCTCCCTTTGATGATAAAGGATAAAAGTATGGGTCGTAAGCTGATTTTTCTGGATATTGACGGCACGCTGCTGCCGCCGGGTGATATGCTCATCCCGGAAAGCACTCTGGCTGCACTGGATCGCGCCAGAGCAAACGGACACAAGCTGTTTTTGTGCACCGGCCGCAACCACCGCATGACCGAACCGCTGCTGCGGCACGACTGCTTTGCGGGCGCAGTGTGCAGCGCCGGCGGCTATGTGCTGTGCGATGGAAAGACTCTGGTGGATATCCCCATGGAGCCGCAGCAGGCTGAAGGCGTGCGCGCGGCGCTGGAACGCAATGGCGTGGAGTGCACGCTGGAAGCCCGGGATGCCACCTTTGGCGGAAGCAAGATGGCTGAGAGGTGGAAATTTATCCACAAAAAGAACGATGCACCGCTGAACAGCGAAGCAGAACGCTGGCGCAAAGCCATGGAAGAGGGCATGTCCATCCTGCCGCTTTCCGATTACAAAGGGGAACCGCTGTATAAGATCGTGTTCATTGCCGACCACGAGAGCGACCTTGCCGAGGCAAAACAGCTCTATGCGGATCAGTTCGTGTTCTGCGAAAGCAAGCTGGACCGCCTGACAGATGGCTTTGTGAATGGTGAGCTCATCAACCGCAAATTTAATAAGGGCACCGGCATCAAGGCAATCTGTGACCATCTGGGCTGCACGCTGGCAGATACCATCGGCTTTGGTGACAGCGATAATGACCTGCAGATGACCGATGTTGTCGGCATCAGTGTGTGCATGGCCAATGGCTCCGAAAACCTGAAAAAGCGGTGCGACCGCATTGCTCCCTCGGTATACGAGGACGGCATTGCAAAGGAGTTCAAGGCGCTGGGTCTGATCTGAAAAAACAACAAAGGCTGCGGCAGGGATAAGACCCGGGCCGCAGCTTTTTTGCTGCCACAGGGTTTTATAAAACGGAAAAACGTGGTAGAATAAACCAGAATGCCGGGTTCAAGGCCCGGCAAAAAGGGAGGAATTGAAATGCGTTCTGTTCTGGAAGTATGTGTGGACAGCACTGCCAGTGCACTGGCAGCAAAGCGCGGCGGTGCCAGCAGGCTGGAACTGTGTGCCGACCTGATCGTGGGCGGTACAACGCCCAGCCTTGCGCTGGTGCGTCAGGTCAAGGCGGAGACCGGCCTGCCGGTGCGTGCTCTGCTGCGGCCCCGGTTCGGAGATTTCTGTTACGACAGCTACGAGCTTGCCCAGATGGAACAGCTGGCCGCAGAGCTGGTGGGGGCCGGGGCGGATGGTATCGTGACCGGTGTGCTGACCCCGGAAGGGCAGCTGGATGCGGAGGCCATGCGGCCCATTTATGCGGCGGCGCGCAGGGCAGCGGAAAAGGCAGGCCGTCCGGTGGCGTGTACCCTGCACCGTGCCTTTGATGTCAGCGCCGACCCCTTTGCGGCACTGGAAACGGTCCGGAGCATGGGCCTTTGTACCATCCTCACCAGCGGTCAGGCGGCGAGTGCCCCAGAGGGAGCGGAGCTTCTCGGCCGACTGGTGGAGCGGGCAGGGGACAGCGTGGAAATTCTGGTAGGTGCCGGTGTCACGGCACAAAACATCCCGGCACTGGCCGCACAGACCGGGGCACATGCGTTCCACCTTTCCGGCAAGCAGGTGCTGCAAAGCCGCATGACCTTCCGCCGCGAGGGTGTGCCCATGGGGCTGCCGGGCTTTTCAGAGTTTGAGGTATGGCAGACGGGTGAAGAAAACATCCGTGCTGCACGGCAGGCACTGGATGCGATCAAGAACAACTAAAACAAAAGCGCTCTCCCAACAGAAACCCGGTGGGAGAGCGCTTTTTTATGATGATGAATTTGAAGGGTGAAGATAGCTTAGTAATGCAGCTCGTCGCCGGTCAGTGCTTCCAGCACCGGCAGCATGGCAGCGGCCTCGGCCTTGGCGGCGGGCAGATCCATATCGCGGTAGTTGCCGCACTCCACTTCGCTGGCCCCGGGCACAGCGCCCTCAAAGCCAGCCATGAAGCGGAAGGATTCCACCGTCAGCTCCAGTGCCTCGGCGGGAGTCAGGCCGCGGGTGAGCAGATAGAAGCCGGTGCGGCAGCCCATGGGGCCAACGTAGATCACGCTGTCCTGAAAGGCGCTGTTGCGCGCATAGGTGGCAAACAGATGCTCCAGCGTGTGGGCGGCACCGGTGGACAGGTAATCGCCGTGATTGGGCCTTTTCATGCGGATGTCCCATGTGAGAACATCGCCGTCCTGACGGCTCAGATACATGCCGCGGTCCAGTTTGGTATGGTCAACACAGAAGCTTGCAATGCGTTCCATGATCTTCTCCTTTGGCTTATGCCTGCAGGCGCTGCACGCTGCCGTGCGCGCAGTCCACAGCGACCATCAGGCCGTCACGGATGTGGCTGGTAGCACCGGCGGCACCCACAACGGTAGGCTTGAGCAGGGCCTTGCCGGCAATGGCAGCGTGGCTGTTCAGGCC
>OGME01001979.1_pt1 | contig 10492 bp, 6 predicted proteins | sample 1572981 | NCBI WGS metagenome assembly OGME01 (sample SAMEA2581902, study PRJEB24529) | metagenome | biome: Human gut stool | place: China | collected 2011
GTTAGATTGCGTAAACGGAAAGTATTTGTGGGCTTTGCCCACACCCACGACCTTTAAAAAGGTCGACCAAACTTTTATAATTGCTTTTCCAATTTATTCCGCTAAACCATAATTTATTTTAATTTTTAACATAAGAATCCACAAACACAAAAGCCACTTTTGAACTAAATCAAAAGTGGCTTTCACTCTTATATAATAAAACTTTAAGAAATCATATCTTTAAGTTTCTGTTCAACTGCTGCAGCATCTGCTTTACCACGGCTGTTCTTCATTACATTACCGACAAGAGCCTTAATAGCTTTTTCCTTACCGTTCTTGTAATCATCTACAGCCTTAGGATTGTTCTCTATAGCCTGTTTACAAAGTTCATTTACAGTGTTTTCATCAAGTCCTGCCATATCACTTTCACTGATAAAATCAAGTGCTCCCTTGCCGGAATCAAGCATTTTCTCAAGTGTAGCCTTAGCAAGGTTATTGCGTATCTTGCCGCTGTCAATCAATTTTACAAGCTCATTGAGTTGTTCAGGTGTTATTGATACATCAAATGTTTCCTTATCAGCCTCGGTTTCTGTTCTGCGGAAAATCTGACCGATAATAAAGTTAGATACAGACTTTGCGGATTTTACACCCTCGCAAGCCTTATCAAAGAACTCGCTGATTTTTCTGTATTTTGTAAGAAGTTGTGCATCCTTTTCAGGAATTTCAAGTTCTTCAATATATCTCTTGCATTTATCAGAAGGAAGTTCAGGCATTTCAGCCTTTAAGCTCTCCACAACATCTCTTGGGACATTGATTGTAACAAGGTCAGGATCTCTGAAATAACGGTAATCGTGAGCGTCCTCTTTACTGCGCATTGAAGATGTAGTGTTTGTTGCATCATCATAACGGAGAGTTTCCTGCACTACTTTGCCGCCGCTCTCAATTAAATCTACCTGACGCTCATACTCATACTCCATTGCTTTAGCAATATTTGTAATTGAGTTCATATTCTTAATCTCTGTTCTTGTTCCAAGAGTTTCACTGCCCTCAGGACGAACAGAAATATTAACATCGCAACGCATTGAGCCTTCCTGCATACGGCAGTCGGAAATTCCTATATAGCGCATTACCTGCTGTAATTTTTCAACATACTCCTTAGCCTCGTCAATAGAACGAATATCAGGCTCCGATACAATCTCGATAAGAGGAACACCGCCACGGTTGTAGTCGACATATGTGTCGCCGTGCTGATGAATAAGTTTTCCTGCATCTTCTTCAATATGAATATGATGAAGTCTGATTTTTCTGCCGTTTGAAAGCTCTACATAGCCGCCGATTGAAAGCGGTGCATAAAGCTGGCTGATTTGATAAGCCTTTGAAAGGTCAGGATAGCAGTAGTTCTTTCTGTCCATTTTAGAAATCTCCGCAATCTCACCGTGAGTGGCAAGACCTGCCTTGATACCGAAGTTTACTACCTCACGGTTAAGTTTTGGAAGTGTACCCGGAAGTCCGATACATACAGGACAGCAATGTGAGTTAGGTGCACCGCCAAACGCTGTTGTACATGAGCAGAAAATTTTTGTCTTTGTAGCAAGTTCAATATGGGTTTCAAAACCCGCAACTAATTCATATTTCACAGCTTAACACCCCACTTTGTATCCTTAAAGTTTTCTCCGGCAGCCTGCTGATACTTAAACGCTGCATTTAAAATTTCAGCCTCGCCAAAACTCTTGCCGATAAGCTGCATACCGATTGGCATACCGTTTGCGTTAAATCCGCACGGTACGGATACACCCGGAAGTCCTGCAATATTTACTGGTACGGTACAAATATCTGTAAGATAAGTTTCAATCGGATCGGAAACTGCGTGACCCGCCTCGAAAGCAGTCATGGGAACTGTTGGAGCAAGAATTACATCACAATGCTCAAATGCATCTGTAAATGCCTTTACAATAGTTCCACGCAAATTCTGTGCCTTTTTATAATAAGCGTCATAATAACCGGCAGAGAGTACATATGTGCCGAGAAGAATTCTTCTCTTAACTTCCTCACCAAAGCCCTCTGAACGGGTGCGGCAAATCATATCGTGAGTGCCGTTATAATGCGGTGTTTTATAACCAAAACGAATACCGTCGTATCTGCCGAGGTTTGAAGATGCCTCTGCGCAGGCAATAATGTAATAAACAGGAAGAGCAAACTTAAGTGCGGGCATATCAAAATACACTATTTCTGCACCGAGTGATTCATAAACTTTTGCGGCATTGAGAACTGCCTCTTTAACATCGTCACGAATACCGTCAAGATACTCACGGGCAATACCGATTTTCATATCTTTGATGTCATTGTTGAGCTTTCCGTAAGTTGCGCCGCCGACATTACCCTTTGAAGTGCTGTCTTTTTCGTCATACTGTGAAATTGCATCAAATACAATAGACGCATCTTCAACGCTCTTTGTGATAGGTCCAATTTGGTCAAGTGAGCTTGCATAAGCGATAAGACCGTAACGGGATACACTGCCGTATGTCGGCTTAAGACCTACGATACCGCAAAAACTTGCAGGCTGACGGATAGAACCACCTGTATCAGAACCAAGTCCGTATGCTGCAATGTTTGCGCCGACAGCGCTTGCTACGCCGCCTGATGAACCGCCGGATACATACTTTGTGTTAAACGGATTCATTGCACCGCCAAAGCATGAAGTTTCACACGAAGAACCCATTGCAAATTCGTCCATATTTGTTTTACCGAGCATAACTGCATTTTGTGCAGAAAGATTCTCCCATACAGTTGCATTATAAATCGGCTTGTAACCTTTAAGGATTTTAGAACAGCAAGTAGTTTCAATGTCCTTTGTGGAAAGGTTATCTTTCAATGTCATCGGAACACCCTCGAGCATACCGATTTCTTCGCCCTTTGCAATTTTTTCGTCAACAGTCTTTGCGGTTTCAAGCGCTGTATCGGGAGTTACATTTACATAAGCGTTAAGCTCGCCGTTTGATTTTTCTATTTCTTCAAGATAGCTTTTAGTAAGCTCCGTACACGAAACCTGCTTGGAAACAAGCATTTCGTGAATTTTTGCAATACTACCCATTTTTACACCTCTTATTCTCTGCCTCTAACAAGGAAATGTGACTCTGCCTGTTCAGGGGCATTTTTCAAAATTTCCTCGCTGTCATATGACTCAACCACAACATCCTCACGAAATACATTTGAAAGGTTGTTTATGTTGTCAAAGCTCTCACCGCTTGTGGGAGCATTATTGATTGTATCGGCAAAATCTATAATTTCCTGCATTGACTGTGTAAGGCTGTCAAGCTCCTCTTCGGGAACGAACAGCTTTGAAAGCAACGCAATGTTTTCAACATCTTCTCTTGTTACCATAAAAACCATCCTTTGTATAAACAGAATCAGGGCAAGTTATAAAAACAACTCGCCCTTTGAGTATATATGAAGTTATCTTAATTTAATGTGAACTTCGCGAAGCTGCTGCTCTGTTACCTCTCCAAGTGAACCGAGGAGAAGATCTTGAGCGTTTGAGTTCATTGGGAAAGCAATAACCTCTCTGATGTTCTCTTCTTCAGTAATGAGCATAATCATTCTGTCAACGCCCGGAGCCATACCTGCATGTGGCGGAGCACCGTACTGGAATGCGTTGTAGAGAGCAGAGAACTTAGATTTAAGCTCATCTTCGGTATATCCTGCAATCTCGAAAGCCTTAATCATAATGTCAAGGTCATGGTTACGAACAGCACCTGATGAAAGCTCAACACCGTTACATACGATGTCATACTGATAAGCAAGAATATCATCGGGGTTCTTATTAAGCAAGCTGTCCATACCGCCCTGTGGCATGGAGAATGGGTTGTGTGTAAATATTACCTGACCTGTGGTTTCGTCATGCTCATACATTGGGAAGTCAACGATAAAGCACATCTCAAACTTTGACTTGTCAATAAGGTCAAGACGGGTAGCAACCTCTGTACGAATCTGACCTGCAAGCTTTGGAGCGTCTTTTTCTGTATCTGCGATAAAGTAAATAACATCGCCTGCGTTAGAATTATTACGCTTAATAAGCTCCTCTCTGTCGCCCTCTTTAAGAAACTTATCGATAGGACCGTCAAAAGTCATATCATCTCTTACCTTAACATAACCGAGTCCCTTCATACCGATAGAAAGCGCAAATTCTTCCATCTTCTTGAACCAGCTCTTTGACTGCTTTGCGGCACCCGGTACATTAATTGAACGAACAGTCTTTTTGAGGAACGGCTTAAAGTCAGTTTCCTCAAACATATCGCTAATCTCCACGATAACAAGCGGGTTACGGAGATCAGGCTTGTCTGTACCGTACTTTAACATACTTTCAGTGTATGGAATACGGGCAAACGGAGGCTTTGAAACCTCTTTATCTGTAAACTTAGTGAATGTTTCGTAAAGAACTTCTTCTGCAACCGCAAATACATCTTCCTGTGTGGCAAAAGCCATTTCAAAGTCAAGCTGATAGAACTCGCCCGGCGAACGGTCTGCTCTTGCATCCTCATCTCTGAAACAAGGTGCAATCTGGAAGTATCTGTCAAAACCAGAAACCATAAGGAGCTGTTTGAAAATCTGCGGAGCCTGCGGAAGAGCATAGAATTTGCCCTTGTGCTTACGGCTCGGAATAAGATAATCTCTTGCTCCTTCCGGTGATGAAGTTGAAAGAATCGGTGTCTGAATTTCATTAAATCCCATCTCGTTCATTTTTGCACGGAGGAATGTTATAATCTGTGAACGGAGCATAATGTTATTTTGCACCTTCTGATTACGAAGGTCGAGGAAACGATACTTTAAGCGTACCTCCTCCGAAGTATTGGTAGAAGTGGCAACTTCAAACGGAAGTGCGTTTTTACATTTACCGAGAACGGTAATGTCATCTGTGTGTACCTCAACATAACCGGTAGCAATCTTAGAGTTGATAGTTTCTTCATCTCTCTTTACTACCTTACCGCTCAATGTTACGGTACATTCTTTGTTAATACCCTTAAGTAACTCGTCATTGTGAACTACTACCTGAAGAACACCGTACTGATCACGAATGTCAAGGAACATTACGCCGCCGTGGTCACGGATATTTTCAACCCAGCCTGCTACACGAACTTCCTGTCCGATATTTTCTTCTCTTAACTCACCGCAAGTTACGGTGCGATACTGATTAGCTTTTATCATATATCTACAGTTCCTTTCACTGATATTGTGCTAAATTGCCTATTCTTTTGTATTATACCACAATTTGCCTAAGCAATCAATATTTTAAATGATTTTTATTTCAAAAATTCTATCTTTTTCAGACAATGCCGCACAAATAATGTGCGGCACCGTTTATTCAACACTCTTAAGGCTTTCAACCATATTTACTTTTTTAATCTTAAATCCCATTGCAAAATTCACAATCAAAGCAAATGCAAATGTCAGCAAAGCCGCAAAAACGAATGATGTAGGCAAAATATCTCTGCCAAACATTACATTGTCAACCTCAACGGTCTGAATAATAAATCTTGTAAGGAAAATACCGAGAACAAGTCCCGAAAGAATACCTCCGAGAGTAAGCACGATATTTTCTTTATAAATAACGCTTGAGGTTTCTCTGCTGTAAAATCCGAGCACCTTAAAAGTTGCGATTTCACGCACACGCTCGGCAATGTTGATATTTGTAAGATTATAAAGCACTACAAACGCAAGTGCCGCTGCACAAATAATCATAACAAGCACAACCATATTAAGCGAATTGAACATATCTTCAATTTCACCCATACCTGATGAAAGATAGGTTACACCCGCTACTTTATCATTCGTCAGCATTTTTTCACCGAACGCAGTCTGTTCGTCAGGATTTTTCAGTACAACCTGTGCCATATTAAACTGCGGTTCTTCTCCGAATTTTTCACTGTAAAGTTTAGGAGAAATAAACACATAATTCTTTATATACTGTTCATAAATTCCGCCTACTGTAAGTTCTGCGGTTTTATCATCAACAGTTACACTTACGGTATCACCGACTTTGGCAGACAATTCGGTCGCCATTTTTTCATTTATCATTACGGAATCATCGGTAATATCAAGGTGCTTTTTGTCGCCCCTTGTTCTAAGTTCTGTAACCTCCGAAAATCTCTGCGGATCTTCCATTACCGTAAGATAAGTGCTTTCATCTTTTACAACATTATTTTTCTTTACAACAACTTCCTGCTGACCTGCAAGCATAATTGACGCTACATCGCCCGTATTGTTTATTGTATTTTTCAGATAATCAAGCTGTTCGGCAGTTCCGCCTTCTTTAGGAATAACAACCGCATTATATTTGAATATTTCGCTAAACTGTGTATCGGTAAGCGGAATAAAGCTGTTTTTAAGTCCGAATGCCGCAACTATCAAAGCCGTGCAGCCTGCAATGCCTATGATTGTCATAAACATTCTTGATTTATATCTGAAAATATTTCTTGTAGTCAGCTTTGCGGAAAAATTCATATGTTTCCATATCGGAGTAATTCTCTCAAGCAGTATCCTCTTGCCTGCTTTCGGAGTTTTAGGTCTTAGAATTTTTGCACAGCTCTGGCTTAATTCTCTTACACATACTATTACAGAAACAAGCAATGTACAAAGTACGGCGGCAAGCGTACCGAGTATAATACTCTGTGCATCAGGTACAATGCTGATGTCAGGCATATAATACATAATCTGATATGCATTATAAATAATATACGGCAGTGTATTTATGCCTATTAATACACCTACGGTACAACCGATTACACCTGCAAAAACAGCATAAATCGCAAATTTCATTATTATGCTTAAGTTATTGTAGCCGAGCGCTTTTAATATTCCGATTTCTTTACGCTTTTCCTCTACAAGTCTTGACATTGTGGTTACACAAACCAAAACCGCAACGAGTAAAAAGAACATCGGGAATACTGATGCCACTGCACCGAGTCGCTCAACATTCTGCGCAAAGGTTGAATAACCCGGATTATCCGACCTGTCAAACACATACCACTCGGGATCTGCTATAGCGTCTATTTCTTCCTGTGCATCGGCAATTTTTTGTTCTGCCTCTTTAAATTTATCATCAGCCTCGGCTTTTGAATCATTGTATTCTTTCCAACCGTCATCAAGCTTTTGTCTGCCGCTTATTTTCTGCTCCTCAAGTTCGGACTTTCCGTTGTCATATTTTTCCTGTGCTGTCGCAAGTTCGGTTTCAGCCTGCGATATTTGAGCTTGTCCCTCTGTTTTTTTACTTTCAAGCTGTGCTTGTCCGTCCGCAATCTGCTGTTCTGCACTCTGAATTTGAGCAAGTGCATAGTCAAGCTGTGCCTGTCCTTCCGCTTTTTGTGTTTCAAGCTCTTGTTTTCCGTTGTTCAGCTGTTGTTCTGCCGTATCAAGCTGTTCTTGCGCCATAGCAAGTTTTGTTTCACAATCTGCTAAAACTGCCTGAACCTGTGTAAGCTGTTCCTGCAATACAGCAAGAGCTGTTTCGTCCTCTGTAACCTCAATTTGCGCCTGTAAAGCCTCAATCTGTGATTTGCAAGTTGCTATTGCGGTTTCAAGCTGTGGCTTTTGATTGTTTTCAAATTCACTTTTTGCGGCATTGAATTCATCTTCTTTTTCGGCAAGAGTTTCTTCCGCTATGCTGATTTTTGAATTATATTCTTCAACACCTGCATTATATTCGGCTTTTGCACTGTCAAGTTCCGCCTGCGCAGAAGAAAGTTCGCTTTCACCTGCCGCAATGCCGTTTTCATATTCTTCTTTAGCAGTTTCAAGCTGACTTTTTCCGTCATCTATCTGCTTTTTAGCTGTGTCAAGTTGCGATTGTGCATCTGAAATCTTATCTGTATATTCTTTTTCCGAATTATCTAAAGTTGTTTTTGCATCATCAAGTTTTGTAAGAGCCTCGGATTTTTCGGTTTCATAATCGTTTTTACTGTCCTCAAGTTCCTGTTTTGCTTTGCCTATAACATCTTTATCAAATACCTCACAGCGTAAATCGGCGGTATTTTCAAGAACAGTTGTAAAGCTTTCAATGTCTTTTTCATATTCGTCATCAAAAGCTGAACCGTCGCCGTCAGAATATCTTTCGGTTACAAAATCATCCTGATAAATATACATAAATGCTGCAATATTGCCGTTGCCGATTGTAGTTGAGCCACGCTGATACGAAATATACATAGGTGATTCCACTTTACCGACGACAGTATATTCAAGCGTATCTACCATATCAAGTGCATTGGATTCTCCGCTTTCACTTCCAAATACAACCTTGTCGCCGATTTTATAATCACTGCTGCCGACACTGCCGTATTCAACAAGGATTTCACCCTTTTTCTCGGGTAGTCTTCCCTCTTTTATGTTTAATGTATTAAGAGTTTTATTATTGTTATAACTTTTAGGTGCAGCGGTTACTCTTATAACCTTTCCGTTACCGCCGTTTCCGTTTGATTTTAAAACAAGGTCTGCAAAATACGACGGCATAACATCGGTTACATTGTCAAGATTTTCAACCGCTTTTACATCATCTTTATCAAATCCGACAGTAGATACAAGCCTGTAATCCATAAGATTGGATTGAGAATAATATTCGTCTGCCATATTGTACATTGACGGAACCGTAGCTTTGATTCCGGCAAAAAATCCAACACCGAGTGCAATAATCGCAAGTATAGAAATAAACCTTGCTTTAGAATTTGCAATTTCTCTGAAAGTATTTTTTAACAGGGTTTTAGTCAATGTCCTCTCCCCTTTCGCAGAAAATATGAATTACCATTCGATTTCTTCAACATTTTTAGGTTCATCATTGTAAACATCCATAATTACCCTGCCGCTTCTCATCTTTATAATATGATCTGCCATTGGGGTAATTGCTGAATTGTGGGTTATGAGAACTACCGTCATATTTTCTTTTCGGCAGGTTTCCTGCAAAAGTTTTAAAATCTGTCTGCCGGTGTTATAGTCAAGAGCACCCGTCGGCTCATCGCAAAGTAAAAGTTTAGGTCGCTTGGCAAGTGCTCTTGCAATAGAAACTCTCTGCTGTTCACCGCCCGAAAGTTGAGCGGGAAAGTTTGCACTGCGCTGTGAAAGTCCGACGCTTTCAAGCGCCTCTGTACTGTCCATCGGATTTTTACTTATCTGCGTTGCAAGCTCTACATTTTCTTTTGCGGTAAGGTTAGGCACAAGGTTATAAAACTGAAATACAAAACCAATGTCAAACCGTCTGTATTCAATAAGCTGTTTGTCTTTCAGCTTGCTTATATCTCTGCCGCCGACAATAATACTGCCTTTTGTACAGGTATCCATTCCGCCGAGAATATTAAGTACGGTTGTCTTGCCTGCACCCGATGCACCGACTACCACGCAAAACTCGCCCTGCTCTATATTAAAAGAAACAATAATTAATTTTTCTTTTGCACGAGTCATTGCGACATACAAAAGACGCAATTCTTCCGAAAGCGTTTCGGATTGATTTTGTCGCTTTATATATTTTGTAAACATCTTTAAATTCAACAAGGCTCATAATATCCTCCCGTAACGGTAAATTTTCTTTGCTTTTTAAAGTGCTGAATATACAGAATAAACCTGCTTATAATACAATATTATAGCACTTTTTTCACCTCTTATCAATATACAAATACAGTGTTGATGTCGAAAAAACCACAATACGACAAAACCGACCAAATTAATTGGCAATTGGCTTGACGAGGGTAAAAAATTATGCTAAAATACTTAAGAACATAGGTTATTGCAGTGTAGATTGTTTGGTAATTACAACTCACCGCAAACTCTGATACTATGTAATTTAAGAAACAGAAAGGTTGATACTGAAATGGCAAAGATTGATTTAACTAAGTATGGTATTACCGGTACTACTGAAATTATCCACAATCCTTCCTATGACGAACTCTTTAACGAGGAAACAAAGGCTGATTTGGAAGGCTATGAGGTTGGACAGGAAACTGAGCTTGGCGCAGTTAATGTTATGACCGGTATTTACACAGGCCGTTCACCTAAAGATAAGTTCATCGTTATGGACGAGAATTCAAAGGACACTGTATGGTGGACTTCTGACGAATACAAGAACGACAACCATCCTGCAACACAGGAAGCTTGGGAAGCTGTAAAAGCGCTTGCTAAGAAAGAGCTTTCAAACAAGAAGCTTTATGTTGTAGATGCATTCTGCGGCGCTAACCATGATACAAGAATGGCAGTTCGTTTCATCGTTGAGGTTGCTTGGCAGGCTCACTTTGTAACAAATATGTTCATCAAGCCATCTGCTGAAGAGCTTGAGAACTTTGAGCCTGATTTCGTTGTTTACAACGCATCAAAGGCTAAGGTTGAGAACTACAAGGAGCTCGGTCTTAACTCTGAAACAGCTGTAATGTTCAACATCACAAGCCGTGAGCAGGTTATCGTAAACACATGGTACGGCGGCGAGATGAAGAAGGGTATGTTCTCCATGATGAACTACTACCTCCCACTTAAGGGTATTGCT
>OGME01001985.1_pt1 | contig 10481 bp, 9 predicted proteins | sample 1572981 | NCBI WGS metagenome assembly OGME01 (sample SAMEA2581902, study PRJEB24529) | metagenome | biome: Human gut stool | place: China | collected 2011
CCCATGCTTACCCGCACCGCGCGGCGGCACAGCGGGTCGCAGCAGGAGGGGGTGACGAGCACGGCATCCATGTTCAGCGCGGCAGCGCTGCGGAAGATAGCGCCTACGTTGGTAGAATCCACGATGCCCTCCAGCACAGCCACCCGGCGGGCATGGGCGCAAACCTGCTCCACCGTGCGGGGCGCAGGACGGCGGAAGGCGCACAGCACGCCCCAGGTCAGCGCAAAGCCGGTGAGCTGTGCCAGCAGCTCCCGGTCAGCGGTATATACCGGCACATCGCCGCAGCGGGTCAAAATCTCCTGTGCCGGGCCGGTGATCTGCTTGCGCTCCATCAGCAGGGAAAGGGGCTGGTATCCGGCGTCCAGCGCCCGGGCGATCACCTTGGGGCTTTCGGCGATAAAGATGCCCTTTTCCGGCTCCAGTCGGTTGCGCAGCTGCGCCTGCGTGAGCCGAGCGTAGATGTCCAGCTCCGGGGCGGTAAGGTCGGTGATCTCATGAATGACAGGCATGGAAAGACTCCTTTGAAATGAAGTTTTTTCTATTGTAGCACAAGCCGGGCCGGAATGCAAAATCCCTGCTGCACACAGAGCACAGCAGGGATTTGAATGCGGAATAGTTTACTCAGAGCGCAGCGCTTTGACAGGGTTGCTCTTTGCGGCGCTGCGGGCGGGGATCAGGCCGCCCAGCATGGTAAGCAGAGTGGCCAGAACGATCAGGATCAGCGCGGCCTGCGGCGGCAGCGAGGCTACCACGTTCACATCGCCCGCGATGTGGTGGATGAGCATATTGCCGGGGATGAGCAGCAGCAGGCAGAGCACCACGCCCATCACGCCGGAACACAGGCCGATGATAAAGGTCTCGGCGTTGAACACCTGCGAGACGTTGCGCTTGGAGGCACCGATGGCGCGCAGAATGCCGATCTCCTTGCGGCGCTCCAGCACGCTGATATAGGTGATGACGCCGATCATGATGGAGGACACCACCAGCGAGATAGCCACAAAGGCCACCAGCACATTGCTGACCATGCCCACGATTTCGGTGACCGAGTTCATCAGAGTGCCCACCATATCGGTATAGTGGATCACCTTATCCTCTTCGCCCTGCTGCCGCATGGCGGCGTTGTAGGCGTCCAGCTCGTTCACCACCTGCGCCTTGGTGTCAAAGCTGTTAGGGTAGATATAGATGGCATCGGGCTTTGCGTAGTCCACATAGCCGATGTCGTCCAAAATCTTTTCGTAGCTGGAAGCGGAGGAAAGCAGGGTACTTTTGATCATCTCGGTCAGGTCGGAGCCGGTCATGTTGATCTGAATGGCCTGCTGGAACACAGCGGGGTCGATCTTGAGTGCGCTTTCCACCTGCGTGCTCAGCTGCGCAATATTGCTCTGGATGGCCTGCGCGATCTTCTGCTCCAGCTGCCCGGCCAGCTTCTGAATGGCGGGACCCATCTGCTCCTGCAAAGCGGCGGTGAGCTGAGTCTGCAGCGCCTCGCCCAGCTGGACGGAGTAGGTCTCCATCACGGTCTGCAGATTTTGCTGGAGGGTACCGGCAAACTGCTCCTCCAGCCCGGAGGTGTCCAGCAGATCACCCATGGATTCGGCAAGCAGCGTCTGGAAGGCCTCGGTCTGCATATAGGAGGAAAAACCGATCTTATCCAGATTCAGCAGGCCGTTGCTGATGAGATAGCGTTTGTAGCCGTTCATGATCTTTTTCATCAGTGTCTGTAAGCCGTCCTGAGAGATATTCAACTCTATGCCGTCGAACAGCTCGCCCATGTCCATCTCCATGTCCGGCAGCGGCAGCCCGCTGAGGTCCAGCTTGAAGCTGGAAGGGTCGATGAGGGTGGCAAGATCGAAGGAATCGTCGGTCAGGTCGAATGCGCCGTCCAGATCAAAGTGCAGGGCGCTGGTGTCGAACTGGAAAGCGTCCTTGAGGGCGTCCGTGTCCACCGAGAACAGAGAGGCGATATCCAGCATGCTGTTGCCGGCAGCATCGAAGGGCTCGCCGGTCAGCACGTTGATGTCCGGGTCTGCCAGCTGCTGGCGCACGATCTCGCTGTTGGCCGCCTGATCAATGACGTAATAAGTCAGATCGTGCAGGTAGTCCAGACCGCTGTGCAGGATAGTGGAGGTGGCGTCTGCCTTGGGCTGCACGATGCCGACAATGGTCAGCTCCTCGCTGTCGGCCACCAGCTGCTGCATGTAAGCTTCATCATTCAGCTTGCTCAGCCAGATATTGTGCTCAGTGTCGTAGACATAGCAGTCGGCCTTGTTGACAAGCTTGAAGGTCATGCCCAGAAAATCGTCATAGGTATAGGTGCCGTAGTCCGTGGGCAGATCGATCTTCTGGTTCTGCGCATACTGCTGTAAGATCTTGTCCAGCTCGGCCTGATCCCGCAGACCCATGGCGTACAGCGCATAGTCCGAAACGCTACCGTCCGCGTTCAGGGTCAGCACCAGCTCGTTGTACTTTTCCGGCCAGCGGCCGGCCTTGACATCATACTGATCCTCGTACAGGGCGGGGGTCTCGGCCATTTCGCAGAACACATAGGGGCTGGCCATGGAGGTCATAAGGCTGGTCACCGAGGTGTTCTCACTGGCGATATCGGAAAATGTGGTGTCCGGGTTCAGCTTCTGCACGGTGCCGTCCGGGTTCTGGCGGTAGATCAGCGGATCAGGGGTGTAGGTGTATTCCACCGTGGCGTTGTCCCGGATGGTACAGGCGTCACTGTCCAGATATGCCTTCAGCGAGCGCAGATCGTTGCTGGCAGCGCCGATGTTCAGTTGAGACAGCAGCTGTCTCACCGTGACCATGCCCTCCGGCGCGGAGGAGGAGCCGGACGAGACGCTGGTGTAGGTGTCCGGGTCCATCATGCTGGCCAGATCTACGCCGGTGCTGCTGATCTGCAGCGGGTAGGCGGCCAGCGTGGATTTTTCCATGTTGCTGATATAGCGGCTCACACCGTTGGAAAGGGAAAGGATCAGCGCAATGCCGATGATACCGATGGAACCGGCAAAGGCGGTGAGCAGGGTGCGTGCCTTTTTGGTGAGCAGATTGTTGAAACTGAGGGAAAGGGAGGTGAGCAGGGACATGGAGGAGTGCCCCATGTTCCGGTGCACGGGGGCAACGGCAGCAGCCTCGTCCTCGGGTTCGTAGGGCATGGTGTCGGAGCGGATCACGCCGTCCTTCAGCTTTACGATGCGGGTGGCGTAGCGCTCGGCAAGCTCCGGGTTGTGGGTGACCATGACCACCAGACGGTCCCGCGCCACTTCCTTGAGCAGTTCCATCACCTGAATGCTGGTCTCGCTGTCCAGTGCGCCGGTGGGCTCATCGGCCAGCAGGATGTCGGGGTTGTTCACCAGCGCACGGGCAATGGCTACGCGCTGCATCTGCCCGCCGGACATCTCGCCGGGGTGCTTGTGCAGCTGGTTGCCCAGCCCTACCTGCTCCAGCGCTGCGGCGGCACGGCGGCGGCGCTCGGCCTTGGAAACGCCTGAAATGGTCAGTGCCAGCTCTACGTTGCCCAGCACGGTCTGGTGGGGGATCAGGTTATAGCTCTGGAACACAAAGCCGATGGTGTGGTTCCGGTAGGAGTCCCAGTCGCGGTCGGTGTATTTTTTTGTGGAGATGCCGTTGATGACCAGATCGCCGCTGTCGTAGCGATCCAGACCGCCGATGATGTTCAGCAGGGTGGTCTTGCCGGAGCCGCTGGGGCCAAGAATGGCCACAAATTCGTTGTCCCGCAGGTTCAGACTGACGTTGTTCAGTGCGTGCTGCACCAGCTCGCCGGTCTTATATTCTTTGTTGATCTGTTTGAGCTTGAGCATAAATGTGCCTTTCCGGTACTGCGCCGCCGGGCGCTGCTGCCTGTGGTTTGAAATTCGGAAATGTTTGCAGACAATATCTAATTTAGTTTAGCAAATAAAAATGAAAAAACCGTGAAATCACCTGCGGAACGGATGAAGCTGCGGAGCTTTTGCGTCTGAGCAGCGGTTTTGCCGGAAGGACGGGGCAAAAAAGAAAAGCGGAAAAAGATACCGGTTGAATTTACAAGCTGAACGTGATATTCTAAAGCTGACAGACAGGCTGCGCCGGAAAAAACGGCGTTATATTACCTGAAAGGCTGTCGGAACAACACTTCTTTAGGATTGTAACGGTTTCTCCTACCTTATAAAATATACTTCATAAAATAGCAAAAGGATAAACAAGGCAGAAAAAATTTGGCCCTTGTAGTAAGGAGGAACTGAAATGGAACGTACATTTTCACCTATGATCCGGCAGTATTCTGCCATTGATGGTTTGCAGCAGGCGTATACGCTGGTGTATGCCATGGAGGTAGAGGGCACACAAGGCTGCCGGCTGACCCTGTGCCAGATCGGCAGCCGACAGCAGATCGTCAGTCAGCATGTTGCGGCAGCGCCGGAGTTCTGTTACCGGCTCCTGCGCTACTTGTGTGAAAATGGAGTTCAGCCGGAGCTCTGGCGGGATGCGGTCACAGACCTGACAGCTGCCGGGCTGGTAGGCGAGAAAGGCGGCGCATGGCGTGAACAGTGAGCGAACAGCCCAACTGCAAGTCGCCCTTGCAAGCTATGATCTGAAAGAACTGCGTGTCCAGAAGCGTTATTTGCAGGAGCAGGGAACCGCCATTGACTGCACCTGCTTTTGCAGCGGCGAAAAGCTGCTGGCACAGCTGCGGCAGGGTGTCCGTTATGATGCCGTGGTGCTTTGCAGCGAGCTGACGGATCTGCCTGCGGAGCAATTTGTCCGGCAGTTTTATCAGCTGAAGGAGCGGCCGATGCTTCTGATACAGAGCCATGGCCGCAGCAGCGGCACGGCGTTGCAAAAGCTCCGCGAGGGGTGCTACTGCGTAGAGGGCACCGAGCTGAAAAGGCTGCTGTGGCAGCTTTACCGGATGCCCGGGCGGCAGAACCGGCAGCTGGAGCAGCGGTGCAGCCAGCTGTATGCGGCGTGGGGCATCCCGCAGGGGGATGTCAACGCCGGATATCTATCCTGCGCGGTCGGCATCGCATGCAACACCAGCCAGAAGCTGGCGATCCGCAAGGAGATCTTGCAGGCGGTGAGCGAGCAGTTTAATACATCGGTCGCTGCAGTGGAAAGCGGCATCCGCCGGATGGTGGATCAGCTGGAGGAAAAGCCGCCTCTTGCGTGGCTGGCGTTTAAGGCCGATACAAGGCTGGGCAGCGGCAAACCCACCACCGGCAAGCTGATCTACGCGGTCAGGGACGTTGTGTTGCGGCAAAAAGTGCCATCCACCCGCCTGTAAGGCTTGCATACGGCTTTGGAACACGGCGGCGTTCCTTTAGAAAAATGGCATCGCCCGGGGAGGCAGAGCAATGGAGCAGCAAAAGACAGAAACGCGGTCTATCACCGCAGAGCAGCGCAAGCGGGTCGAGGAGGTCTGCTTCCGTTCGCTGGCGCTGATCGGACGCAACTGTGAATATCTGGAGCAGCATTTTGACCGCACCGGTGCAGACACGTCTACCCGGCAGGCGGTGGCAGATATCGACACCGCTGCCATGCAGCTGGAACGCACCCTCAGCGAGGCGATCACCCTGCTGGAGTTTCTGCACGAGGACACAAAGCCGCAGCTGTACCCCATTGACCTGTGTGAGCTTTTGCAGCAGGTGGCGGCGCAGTCTGATATGATCCGGGCGCAGCTTGGGGTGGATATCCGGCTGGATTACGGCGGGTGTACTGCCTGCTGCGTAATGGCAGACCGCAGAGATGCGGAGCTGCTGTGCCTGCATCTGCTCTCCAATGCCCTGCGCGCCAGCCGGGAGGGCGGCAGCATCTGTATCGCGCTGCGCCGCACCGAGAGCGACTGGCAGCTGACCGTCACCGACGATGGCTGCGGTCTGCCCGGTGAGGATGTACAGGCAGCGCTGGAAAACCGCCGCAGCTTTCTGGGCGGGGCGCAGCTGGGACTGCTGCTCTGCCGGGAGTGCTGCCGCCGGATGGACTGGAGCTTACAGCTGGAGCCTGCGCCCGAAAAGGGCACACAGGCTGTGGTGAGCATTCCGCTGTACACGGGCGAAAGCCGCCCCGATGGCACGGTGGAGCTGCGCACCAGCTCGGAGACCGAGCAGGAGCAGCGCAAGTATCATCTGCGTGCCATGCTGGTGCGGGAGATGCGCACCATGCCGGAGCGCGGCGACCCGGAAGACGAATTTTGATAAGGTGGCAAGGCCGCTGCACAGCGTTTTGTGCGGCGGCCTTGTTATTTTGCGCCCGGTGCTTTCCTGCAAGCGCAAAGCATGGTATACTGAATGCTGAAAACAAAAGCTTGGAGGAGCAACAATGACAAACAAGAAGCTGAACTACCCTGCAATTGCCAAGGAGATGGCCATCCTGACCGGGGCCGTTGCCATTATTGCGGCGGCGGTCTATTTTTTTCTGGTGCCCAGTCATACATCCGTCAGCAGTATTTCCGGCCTTGGCATCGTGCTTTCTAATTTTGTGCCGCTGCCGCTTTCGGCTATTACTATGGTGCTGAACATCGTGCTGCTCATCATCGGGTTTTTTACCTGCGGCAGGGAGTTTGGCGCAAAAACCGTGTATACCAGCGTGATGCTGCCGGTATTTCTGGGGCTTTTCGAGCGGCTGTTCCCGGATTTTGGCTCCATGACAGGCAGTCAGGAACTGGATGTGCTGTGCTATATTCTGGTGGTCAGCGTGGGTCTGAGCATCCTGTTCAACCGCAACGCATCCTCCGGCGGGCTGGATATCGTGGCAAAGATCATGAATAAGTACCTGCACATGGAGCTGGGCAAGGCAATGTCCCTTTCGGGCATGTGTGTGGCGCTTTCTGCTGTCCTTGTCTACGATAAAAAGACCGTTGTTCTGAGCATTCTTGGCACCTATTTCAACGGCATCGTGCTGGACCATTTCATCTTCGATAACAGCATCAAGCGCCGGGTGTGTATTATTACCGAAAAGGAGGAGGCATTGCGGCAGTTCATCATCAATGACCTGCACAGCGGTGCCACCATGTACGAGGCCATCGGTGCATACAACTTTGAAAAGCACAACGAGATCATTACCATCGTGGACAAAAACGAGTATCAGAAGCTGATGAACTTTATCAACCGCGAGGACCCAAAGGCCTTTGTTACGATTTATAATGTGTCCAGTATGCACTACCAGCCTAAGCGCTGAGCGGCACAGAATAAAGGGCACAAAAGCTGTGCCCGGGGCTTTTCCGCAGCGGAAAACCGTGGTAAAATAAGAAAAAACGGAAAGGGAACGACAGCCATGGACATCAGACTGGTTTGCAGCGACATTGACGGTACGCTGCTGCAATACGGTAAAAAGGAACTGGAGGGCGAGATATTCGACCAGATCCGGGCGCTGCATCAGCGGGGCATCTGGTTCTGCCCGGCCTCCGGGCGGCAGTATACCAGCCTGCGCAAGCTTTTTGCACCGGTGGCGGACTGCTGCGTGTTTATCTGCGAAAACGGCGGCACCATCTTCAAAGAAGAACAGTGCATCGCCAAAAACCCCATGCCGCGGGCACTGGCAGAGGAAATTGCCAACGATATGTGGACCCGCAGCGAGGGGCAGGGCGAGGTGATGCTCTCCGGCCAGAACACCGCCTACCTGATGGAGCGCGGCCTTGGCATGCTGCAGCGGGTGCAGTTCGTGGGCAACCACTACCAGATCATTCACAGCCCCGCCGAGGTGCCGGAGGACATCACCAAGGTGTCGGTGTACCTGCACGAGGGCGTGGAGAACTATGTGGAGCGCTTTGTGCCCCGCTGGAAGCAGGCAAACTGCGCCGTGGCGGGCCCGTTCTGGATCGATACCACCTTTGCCAACAAGGGCATCGGGGTGCAGTGCGTGTGCAGCATCCTTGGCATCGACCCCGCACAGGTCATGGCTTTTGGCGATAACTACAACGACGAGACCATGCTGGACGTGGTGGGCGTGCCCTACATTATGGATAACGCCGCCGCTCCGCTGCGGGCAAAATACAAAAACCATACCCCCCGCCCGGAGGATGTGCTGGCGCAGCTGCTGGTACAGCAGCCGTAAAGGGGGAGAGCCCATGGACCGCAAGGGCTTGGAACAGCTCATTTTTGATACTTACAGCGTAGAGCCGGACTATCCGTGGATGGACACCCCGGAGTCGGCGGTGTTCCGTCATGCGGCAAACCGCAAGTGGTTTGCGCTGGTCACTACCGTGCCCAGAAGCAAGCTGGGTCTGCCCGGACAGCAGCCGGTGGATATCGTGAACCTGAAATGTGACCCCATCCTCATCGGTTCTCTGCGGGTAGAGCCGGGCTTTTACCCGGCCTACCACATGAATAAGGAAAATTGGATCACCGCCGCGCTGGACGGCAGCGCCCCGGAGGATAAGCTCCGTCTGGTGCTGGACATGAGCTACACCGCCACCGCACCCAAGCTGCGAAAAAAGAAAGCTTGACCGCAGCAAAATAAGGGCGGGCGCTGCAATTGCTGCCCGCCCTCATTCGTATTCAGGGTAAAGGGACTAGAGGGACTGCATTTTGCAAAAGGAGGAAGCTATGGCTATTTTTGAAAAGACCATCCGCAACCAGAACTTTGATACCCTGCTCCGCAAGCTGGAACGCGCCATCCCGGACAGCAGCTGGTCGGCAGAGCTGGAAGCCGGCAGCGACTTTAAGGACGGCAGCGCCCGGTGCAGCGTGCGGGTGTTTGAGCGGTACAGCATGGTGGGCGGTAACCGTCTTAGCCTGACGCTGACCTTGTTCCAGAACGGGGATGAACCCATCCGGCTGTCGGCCATTGCAGCGGGCGGCAGTCAGGCGGTGTTCTTTAAAATGAATACCCTCGGCGAGGACGCTTTTCTGGAGGATGTAAAGCAGCTGCTGGAAGAGATTTTGGAGGGGTAAAATGTTTTATAGTGGGTTTGACGCGCTGTTCAGCATCCTGTTCCCGCTGGTGCTTCTGTTTGTGCTGGGCATGATGCTGTTTACCGTGGTGGGCAATTTGCGCAGATGGAGCAAAAATAATGCGTCCCCGCGCCTTGCCGTCCCGGCCACTGTGGTAGCCAAGCGGATGAACGTTTCCCGCCATCACACCGCCAATGCAGGGGACATGACCGGTGCCAACGGCTACACCAGCACGAGCGCGACTACCTATTATGTGACCTTTCAGGTGGAAAGCGGCGACCGCATGGAGCTGCGGCTGAGCGGCACAGAATACGGCCAGCTGGCAGAAGGCGACACCGGAACGCTGAGCTTTCAGGGCACGCGGTATCTGGGGTTTGAACGGAAGAACGGGTGACTGATATGCAGCAAAAGCATTCAAGCGTGCCAGAGATCGTGGGCAGAAGCCTGTTTTATACGCTGACGAATTATCTGCTTATCAGCATGGAACTGTCCTTCCGTGCGCAGTGGTTTTCGGTCTTGTTCTCGGCGGCGCTTGTATGGTGCAACGTGGAGTATTGGAACGCTATTCATAGACTGACCGGCAAAAAGCTTGCCGCATGGGTCTTGTGGGGCGTCTGCATTGCTGTAAGCACAGGCATTGCGTATTTTGCGGGGTATATCCAAGGGATGCTTGTTCCGCTTGTAATATAATAAATGCGTTGATGCGCGGCATTTTTGAAGAAATCGCAGAAGCTGTGACAAAAGTATTATTCTTTTATGAATTTTAGCACTCTTCTATTGACACTGCTAATTAACGGTGCTATAACAGTGGCGTGCTCAGGAGGAAGGGCAAAAGGAGAGCCGCAAGGCTCCCCGGAAAGCCCTTTGCGAGGAGCTTCAAAATGTAATTTATACCCGACCCGAACGCCGGGATTGGAGGTATGTTTTATGTTTATGCCGACTGTTTTTCATGAGAACCTGTTCGATGATCTCTTTGATCCGTTCTGGAACGAGGGTGCACTGGAGCGTGTGATGAACCACGAAGCCCGCGACACCTTTGGTAAGCGCGGCGCAAACATGATGAAGACCGATGTCAAGCAGACGGACAACGGCTACGAAGTAGACGTTGATCTGCCGGGCTGCAAGAAGGAGGACGTTCAGATGGATCTGAACGACGGCTACCTGACCATTCAGGCAGTGCGCAGCCACTCTAACGATGAAAAGGACAACAAGGGCCGTTATGTGCGGCGCGAGACCTTCTCCGGCAGCTGCGCCCGCAGCTTCTATGTGGGCGAAGTGAAGAAGGAGGATATCCACGCAAAGTTCGAGGATGGCGTCCTGCACATCCAGCTGCCCGCTCCTCAGCAGACGAAGGCTCTGCCTGAGAACCCGAACCTGATCGAGATCGAGTAAATGCCGGCCGTGTGCGCCAAGGCATAACGTACATAGGGTGCCCCCGGAGAGCTGCAACAAGCCCTCCGGGGGCATTTTTTGTGTGCAGGCTTCTGCTGACGGAGAGGGGGACGCCCGTTTTCCTTGAAAAACTTTATTTTTCCACCGTTTCGTGGTATCCTTATAAGGCGCACGCAATACAGGCCTGCGGCTGCACTGGCA
>OGME01001986.1_pt1 | contig 10481 bp, 11 predicted proteins | sample 1572981 | NCBI WGS metagenome assembly OGME01 (sample SAMEA2581902, study PRJEB24529) | metagenome | biome: Human gut stool | place: China | collected 2011
CATTATGTTTTTCGGTTATTATCCGATAATTAAAGGTGCAATAGAGGGAAAAATAAAAACAAGAGCCGTACAGCTTGTGCTTAAATATGCGGTATTCAATGCAGCGGTAATAGGAGCATTTTTTATAGCGGCTTTTTTACTTGCCGTGCCTGCAGAGGAATACACTATAGGCGGAATGTATGTACCGTGGATTTTCTTGCTTGCAGGAAATATATTCTTTACAATTTATGACTTGGCGGCAACAAAACTCGTTACATATTATATAGTTGTACTCAGAAACAAGCTTATAAAACCAAAATACAGAAAATGACAGAGGGTAGTATCATGAGAAAAGTAAGCGCAAAAAAATTAATAGTCCCGATTCTTGCCGCCGTATTGTTGCTTTTTTCACTTCCCGTAAATGCGGCTGAACTTTCACAGACAGAGCAGGCTGTGAGCGCAAGTGTGACGGCAGGAGCGTCAGGTTATGTAAATGGTGACGGAGTAAATCTTCGTTCGGGAGCGGGTACAAGCTACAGTGTTGTGACTGTTATGGAATACAAAACAGAATTTACCTTTGATGACGGAACTCTGTACAACGGCGAGTGGTACAAAATCACTCTTTCGGACGGTACAAAGGGATATATTTACTATGAATATGCTGCCGCAAAAGAGGTTACAGATACTCTCGGAACGGGTTACATAAATGCAAGTGATGTAAATATGAGATCGGGTGCGGGTACAGATTATTCTGTTATTACTACTCTTGATTACGGTACAAAAATTACCGCCGTTTCAAAAAGCGGTAATTGGTATTACATTGAACTTAGCAGCGGTACAAGGGGATATGTTTATGCGGATTATGTAACGCTTAATGCCGATGAACCGCAAAAGTCGGGACTTTCAAAGACAAGTCTTAGTATGTACAAAGGAAACTACAGCACTTTGTATGTAAACGGCGCAAAAGGTAATGTAAACTTTACTTCATCAAATTCTAATATTGTATCTGTAACTTCGGACGGACTTTTATATGCAAAAGCTGCGGGTTCGGCAGTTATTACCGCAAGATATGACGGAATATCAGAGAGTTGCTATGTAACGGTTACAAGCGGAAGTTATGTAGGTATTTCCGATTCTGCGGTTCAAATAAATAAAGATAAATCTGTTTTTCTTACCACAGATTCATATGTAGATTGGAAAACTTCAAATTCAAATGTAGCTACAGTCAGCGACGGTGTTGTATATGCCAAGAGCGAGGGTACTGCCGTAATTTCGGCAGAAACAAGCTACGGTGCAGGTACCTGTATTGTAACTGTAGAAAAAACTGCGCCTGTTCGTTTCGTATATGCCACACCTAATTCGGCGCCTCTTAACAGCCTTGTTACTTTGAATGCTATAACCGATAATACAAAGCGTGGTTTGTATTTTACGATATCCAATGAAAAAGAAAGCTATACGCTTCACGCCGATTCAATAGAGAAAGACGGCGACAATATTATTTGGTCTGCAAAAACTGTGCTTGATACTTCGGGTACATGGAACTATACAGCGTATTCGCTCGCAGAGGACGAAAACTATTACAGAACTGTCGAAGATGATGCAGAGGGCGAAGTTTTTGTTACAACTTCAACCGATACTACAACTGCGGTTCTCGGTGAACGCCGTGCAAGCGATGAAATAATCTCTCTTATCGCAAATTATGAGGGATTTTTGCCTACGGTAACACCTGACTATATTACGGGTGACGCAACATTAGGTTATGGCAAGGTTGTGTGGTCCGGCGAACAATTTTACAATAATCTTTCAAAAACCGAGGCATATGCTTATCTTTGCCAAACCGTAAACAGTGGCGGATATACTTCTCGAGTTAATAAGTTTATGATTTCAAATAATGTAAAGTGTAACCAACAGCAGTTCGATGCACTTGTGTGCTTTACATATAATGTAGGAGCATATGCGCTTGACAATGACAGCGATTTGTCGGACACTTTACTTAATACAGCATATCAGCCTGCATTAAAACCGTCTGCAAATGCTCAAGGCTATGTAAGCGGTGACAGCGTAAATTTGAGAAGCGGAGCGTCAACATCTTATTCTGTTGTATCCCTTATGTCTTACGGTACAACCTTTACTTTCGTTGACGGCAGTCTTTATAATGATAATTGGTATAAAATTAAATTGAGTGACGGCACGGTGGGATATATTTATTCCGACTATGCCTCTGTAATGTCAGCAAGCAGAAGTCTTGATAATGTAAGTCAGTCTGCATATGCTAAGAATTTCTTTGCATATCACCATGCGGCAGGCGATTGCTATGAGGGACTTTTATACAGAAGAGTTGATGAGGCTGAAATATTCTTTTACGGTGATTACATAAGGGACGGTTACGAAAACAAGTACGGTTTCAGTTATACTTGCGCCCGTAACCCGAGCTTTGGATTGTGATAAATATTTAATTGGTATTACTTATTTGAAAGGGAGTATTATAATGAAGAAAATCGGTTTTATTGGTGCAGGAAATATGGCAACTGCAATTATCGGCAGTCTTAGGGGACAGAATGACGGCAAGGCTGATTTTATTAATGTTTTTGACCTTGACAAGGAAAAATGTGATATTATGAGCAAAAAAGGCATTAATATTAAAAAATCCGCCGCTGATGTTATGCTTGAAAGCGACATTACCGTTCTCGCTGTTAAGCCGCAGAATTATCCCGAAGTGCTTGAGGCATTAAAGTCACAGGTAACAGCTGACAAAGTTTTTGTTTCAATTGCGGCAGGTATTTCTATTGCATATGTGCAGAATCTTCTTGATTGTAAATGCCCTGTAGTAAGAGTTATGCCGAATACTCCGCTTTTGCTCGGCAAGGGTGCGTCTGCACTTTGCCCGTCAGATAATATCTCTGAAGAAGACAAACAGATTGTTTATAATATGTTTGCGGGCAGCGGTGTTTGTGAATATATTGCAGAAGAGCATATGAACGAGATTATATCTGTAAACGGAAGCAGCCCGGCATATATTTATCTCTTTGCAAAAGCAATGGCAGATTATGCTCAAGAATGCGGCATTGATTATGACAAGGCAATGAATCTTATTTGTGCAACTCTTGAGGGTTCGGCTAAAATGCTTAAAGAGAGCGGCGACAGTGTTGATACACTCATTGAAAAAGTAAGTTCAAAGGGCGGTACTACCATTGCTGCTCTTGATGCAATGAAAGACCTCGGCTTTTATGATGCCGTTAAAAAAGGTATGGCTGCCTGCACAAAGAGGGCAGAAGAGCTCGGTAAGTAGTAATTACATTAATAGATAATTAGCATACAAGCAAAATATTCCGCATATTTTTATTAAGGATAATTATATGGAGGAATGTTTTGTGAAAGGCTTTATATTTTCGATAAAAGAAAAAACAGATTTAATCAGAACAGGCAGATTTTCTCTGACAACACAAGATATAAAATATTACATAAAGAGATACGGAATTTATATATTGTTTATTTCAATGTTGATTGTCGGACTTGCCTGCGGAACTGTGTATGCAATGTCTGCCGACAAGGAAATGCTTGCTTCTCTTGATTTTTTGTTTTTTACAAATCTTGACGCACGGCTTTCACAAAATGTAATTAACACATTTTGTGCCTGCTTTGCATCTGATTTTATATTTTTGTTCGCAGTATTTTTACTCGGATTAACCCCTTGGGGAATCCCCGTACTGCCTTTTATTGTGTTTTTAAAGGGCTTCGGTACGGGAATTACTGCCGGATATTTGTTTTCGGTTCATTCGTTAAAAGGTATAGTTTTTTATCTTTTTGTACTGTTGCCCGGAACATTTTTATTTTGTCTGGCACTTATTTTATTTTCTTCCGCCGCTTTTACCGCATCGGGAAATATGTTTTGGCAGATTATAGCGGATAAAAAAATGGGCGGATCTTCGCACAGGTATATATCGGACTTTCTTTCAAGGGGAGTGAGTTGCCTTATCCTCGCTTTTCTTTCTGCCGTGCTTGACGCTGCATTATGGGGAGTTTTTGCGGGGAATTTTAATTTTTAACCTATGGAGGTCGAACAATGGCAGGGAAAAAAGCAAAGTTCGCTTTGACTGATTTTTTCAACAACCTATTTAATAATTTCGGTAAAATAGTTTTTACAAACCTATTGTTTGCCGTACCGCTTGCGGTGTTGGTTACGGCTTTTTATTTTCTTGACAGTGCATTAAAACTTAACGGATATTTTATTCTTATGCTTTCGATTATTCCGCTTTCACCTTTTTTTGCAGGCGTAACCCTTGTTACCTCAAGACTTGCAAGAGGAAAAGAAAATGTGGATGTTTTCAAAACATTTATTGAGGGCATAAAAAACAATTGGAAAAGATTTTTAATTCACGGTGTAATTACATACTTTGCGGTTATATTCAGTTATTTTTCAATAAGGCTGTACAGCGCATTAATTTCACAGCCGAATGCAGACTCGTTTTTCCTTGTAATGCTCTATGTTTGCCTGATAATTTCAATTATTATTGCAGTTGCATTTCTTTTTATTTTCTTTTATGTACCGTCAATGACAGTTACATTTGATTTGTCACTTAAAAATATTTATAAAAACAGTGCGCTTATGTCATTCGGTGAGTTAAAGCATAATATTATTGCAACATTCGGTCTTTTTATAATTGTGCTTTTTTGCGCTACAATTCTTATTTTTGTAGGCAATACAGACAGCAGTATTGCGCTTATAATTACAACCGCAATTCTTATGTTTGTACTTGTGCCTGCGCTTGCTTCTTATGTTATAAATGCCTCGGTTTATCCCGGAATGTATAACCTTATGACAGAAAAAGAAAAACGCTCTAAAAAAATTGATAAGAAAATGGACAACAGAAGAAAAGGTCAGTTTATTGACGAGGAAGATGAGGAAAACAATATAGCCGAGGAATTTCTTGACCTTGATGTCGAAGAGAATAAAGACGGCGATGAATATATTTTCTATAACGGAAAAATGGTTAAGCGAAGTGTAATTATTAAGATGAAAAAGGAAAGAGAGAAAGCAGAGGGGAAATCTGATGAAAGCAAAACACGCTGAAAAACGACCTAAAATAACAATAAGTCTGTGGCTTTTTATTGCTATAATTGCGTTTTTGGTGCTTTTGATTATCGGTATTACTTTTTATTCGGTACAGCGAGAACTTAATTCCGATAATAAAAACAATAACACAACGATTGCTGCAACAGAACAGATGACGGCAGCAGAAACCACACAGGCTGTTACAGAAGAAACAACCGAGCAGTCGATACAGAAAACTACAGAGGAAAGCACTGAAAAGGAAGAAGCTGCTGTTGAGCCGACCACACAGGCAATTGTAGTAAGCGGTGCAGAGAGTGCGGACAAAAATCTGAATTTTGACGCAGAGATGTATCCGTATAAGGCTTTTGACAATGTAGGCAAGCGTGATGCATCTGTAAAAGAAGTTTTCGGCTCGGTATATGGCGGAGAGGGAATTACCTTTGATAAAAACGGACTCTTTTCCGATAATATAACCCAGTCGGAGTATAACTATGGTGCATATACCGTAACTGACGGCGTAATTAATATGACATACTCAAATGACAAAAATAAATCTGCGGAAATTATCTCGTACAAAGGCAATGTTCCAAGCGAAATAAAGATTGATTATGTCGGATATGATGTTTATTTTAAAATTGGAAGTGCAAATTAATGAGCAAAAGCAAAAAGAATAAAAAAAGAAACAAAGTAAATCATACCGATAATAAAAATAAATTTAACCGTAAAAAGGCAATTACAGTCACTGTTGTTCTGCTTGTAATTGTCGTAGCGGTAGTAGCTTTGATTTTTACAATGCATAATAAAGCGAATGATATTGTCGGTACAGATTGGGTATCATCGAGTGCTGTAAATGCAAGCGGCGATGAAGTGGAAATGGCAGAGGTTTATAATACAAACTATACTTCGTATCAAGGCTCGCTTTCATTTAAGGATGACGGTACTTTTTCGCTTTGGCTCACACCCGGCACATCAGAGGACGGTACGCACTCTGGAAAGTATACTGTAAACGGCGATACAATTACCGCCGCTTTTGATGACGGAGAAACTACAACAAGTTTTTATATTCACCGTAACGGTGATAAAATTGAATCAATTTCATTGAATTATGAAGATTACGAAGTTTATTTCACTTTAAATAATTAATATCAAAGCAACAGGCTGTCGCACTTTTATAGCGGACAGCCTGTTTTTTATATGTTTTGGAGTATGCACCACCGTACTGCGTAATAATGATTTTAGCAAGTTTTGCATTGGTTTGTTTGATATTTACGGGATACTGCAATTTTTTTTCATATACAAACATTACAAATCCTCCTCGTTATCCCACGGCCAAGGATTTTTAACCCACTGCCATTTATTAGCTGTATTTGCCTCTTTGCGTAAAGGTCCGTATTTTTCTTCGTATTCTTCAATCAAGGGCAAAAGTTTTTCTTTACATTCTTTTATCTGCGAGAGTACCTGTTGGTCGTATGGGTGAGTGTCAAGAAAAATCTGTAAATCAAGAATTGAGAATTGATATGTTGATATTTTCTTTAAAAGAATTTCTCTTTCAGTCATTTTTTACACCACCGCATTTATTCCCGTCAATTCCGGAAAAACTGTGCCTGCGTCAAGCGCCTGAACAGGGGAGTAGGTTTTTGGATTACTTTCCTGAAACGGAACATATGCCATTGCCGGAGGTGTTTTTTCAGGAAATTTTGATGTTGCGTATCTTGAAATTACTGTATTGATAATGTCCACATAAATTTCTCCTTTCCGAGCTTGTTTACTCAATAACATATTATGCACTTGTATAAAATTAGTACCAAACTGCTTTTACGGGAATAGTTTTTATGGCAAAAACTTGAATTGTCAGTGAAATTTTGATAAAGTATATAGGGAAGTTTTGTGTACGAAAGGATGATTTTATGGGCTGTGTTTATTTTGTAAGACACGGTGAAACCGTATGGAATGTTGAAAATAAAATTTGCGGTTCTACGGATATTGACTTAACGCAAAAGGGTCATGAACAGGCTATAGAAACAGGTAAAAGGATTTTAAACGATAACATAAAGGCAGATAAAATCCTTTATTCTCCGCTTATCAGAGCTAAAAAAACGGCAATGCATATTTCAGAAATAACAGGTATTCCTGCTTTTGAAGAACCAAGACTTACAGAACAGAATTTCGGAAAATTTGAGGGAACTCCAAGAAACGGTGATGAGTTCAGAATTGCCAAAGGTGAGTTTGTTTGCAGATATGACGGCGGCGAATCTATGTTGCACCTTGCGCAAAGAATTTATAATCTGCTTGATGATGTAAAAGCGAGCGGTGAGAACTGTATTCTTGTTGCGCACAACGGAATATCAAGGGTGATTAATTCATATTTCTATGAAATGACTAACATTGAATATGCAAATTTCGGAGTTAAGAACTGTGCTGTTTTAAAATATGAATTTGAATGATTTGTGGAGGCAAATTTAATTGGATAGGGTAAAGAAAAAAGAATTGGATTTCGGCAATGATAAAATATTCAGTATATTGTTAAGACTTGCACCGCCTGTTATGCTTGCCCAACTAATACAGGCATTGTACAATATAATAGACAGCTTTTTTATAGGTAATTATTCAGAATCGGGACTTACGGCGCTGTCAATAATTTATCCGATACAGTTGTTGATGATTGCGCTTGCGGTCGGTACGGGCGTTGGTATAAATACTCTCATGGCGCATTTTCTCGGTGTTGACAACAAGGAAAAAAGTGATGAAACCGCAGGCGTAGGAAATTTCCTTGCGTTTGCAATGTGGTTTGTTTTTGCTCTTATATGTTGGTTTATAATGCCGTTTTATGCACAAATATCGACAAATTCACAGGAAATTATAGATGAAGTAATTGTGTACGGCAGAATAGTTTGTGTATTTAGCTTTGGTTTGTTTTTTGAAAGCATTTGGACAAAAGTTATGCAGGCGACGGGAAATATGAAAATACCTATGATTGCTCAAATTGCGGGTGCTTTTGTTAATATTGCTCTTGACCCATTGTTAATTTTCGGTATCGGATTTTTCCCCGAATTGGGCATTGCCGGTGCAGCTATCGCTACAGTAGTAGGACAGATTGCGGCGGCTTTAATTGTAATGAAAAAAGGCTGCAAAAGATCGCCGAAAATATCCAAATACAAAGAATACATAAAGAGAATTTACCACTTAGGTTTTCCGAATATTCTTATGCAGTCTGCATACACATTGTATATATTCGGGTTAAATCTAATATTAAAGGGATTTTCCGATCAGGCAGTCACCGCTTTGGGTTTATATTATAAATGGCAGACAATATTTTTTATTCCTCTCGGTGCAATGCAGACCTGTATAGTGCCTGTTATCAGTTTTAATTACAGTGCAGGAAACAGAGAAAGATGCGGAAAAACTCTAAAAGATTCGGTTATACTTGGAATGGTACTTATGCTTATCGGTGTACTGTGCTTTGAAATAATGCCCGATGTACTTATGGGTACATTCTCAAAGGACAGTGAGGTAATCAGAATAGGCTCATATGCGTTAAGGGTAATTGCCGTTTCTTTTATACCAATGGTTACATCACTGATTTTTCCTGTATTTTTTCAGGCAATCGGTTCGGCTTTTAAAAGCTCCGCACTTACAATTCTGAGAACAATTGTGCTTTTTGTACCGCTTGGTTGGGTGCTTGCACATTTTGGACTTGAAAGTTTTTGGTTTACATTCCCGATAACCGAAGTTATTACAACCGCAGTAGGTTTTATTATGTACAGTAAAAGCAGATTTGGCAGAAGGTTAAGTAACGGATATACGATATAATGCTTACAAATTATACAAATTGCCCTGTAATGTTATTGACAAATTTCGCATAATGTGGTATTATAATAAAAATATAATCTTACAAGGAGTATGATTTTCTATGAAAAGAATTAAGACTATTGAAACTCGTGACCTTAAGAAGAGCGTTAAAACAGGCGGTTGCGGTGAGTGTCAGACATCTTGTCAGTCAGCTTGCAAAACATCTTGCGGCGTTGCTAACCAGCAGTGTGAGAAGTGCCTCAGCGAGAAATAATTTAGCTGTGCAAATTTTGCATTAAAAAGTATTTTCAGCCGTTTCACCTTTTGGAGAACGGCTTTCCTTTTGTCTATAAAAAGGATTTGGAGAAAATATATGATACACCAGTATAAGTTAAACGGATATAACATAGTGCTTGATGTTTTCAGCGGCAGTGTTCACTGCGTAGATGACCTTGCTTATGATGTTATTGAAATGTACGAAAATTCCGATAAAGAAAATATTATCAAGGCTATGCTTGAAAAGTACAAATTTCGGATTGCTATGATGATGTTACAGAATTAAAGGATAACGGCAAGCTCTTTACTGCTGATAAATATGAGGACCTTGCATTTGATTTTAAAAAGAGAAACACTGTTATTAAGGCTTTGTGCCTACATATTGCTCATACCTGTAATCTTAATTGCGAATACTGCTTTGCAAGTCAGGGTAAGTACCATGGTGACAGAGCTTTAATGAGTTTTGAAGTGGGCAAGAGAGCTATTGATTTTCTTATTGAAAATTCAGGCAGCAGAGTAAACCTTGAAGTTGACTTTTTCGGCGGCGAACCGCTTATGAATTTTGATGTAGTAAAGCAGATTGTCGCTTACGCAAGAAGTATTGAAAAGGAAAAGAACAAGAATTTCCGTTTTACTCTCACAACAAACGGTATGCTTGTTGATGATGATGTAATTGAATTTGCAAATAAAGAATGTCATAATGTTGTACTTAGCCTTGACGGCAGAAAAGAAGTACATGACCACCTTAGAAAAACCGTAAGCGGCAAGGGCAGTTACGATATTATTGTGCCAAAGTTCCAGGAATTTGTTAAAAAGCGTGGTAACAGAGGTTATTATGTGCGTGGTACTTATACACATAACAATACTGATTTTACAAATGATATTTTCCATATGGCAGACCTTGGCTTTACAGAGCTTTCAATGGAGCCTGTTGTTTGCTCGCCGGAAGACCCGTATGCGCTTACATACGATGATTTACCTGTTCTTTTTGAGCAGTACGAGATACTTGCAAAGGAAATGCTTAAGCGTGAAAAAGAGGGCAGACCGCTTACTTTCTATCACTATATGATTGACCTTACGGGCGGACCTTGTATTTACAAGAGAATTTCGGGCTGCGGTTCGGGTACAGAGTATATGGCAGTTACACCGTGGGGTGAGTTATATCCTTGTCATCAGTTCGTAGGCGACCCTAAATATAGTCTTGGAAACATTTATGAAGGTGTTACAAATACTGCTATTCAGGACGAGTTTAAACTTTGCAATGCGTACGCAAGACCGAATTGTAAAGATTGTTGGGCAAAACTTTATTGTAGCGGCGGCTGTGCTGCAAACGCCTACCACGCCACCGGCAGCATCACCGGCGTCTACGAGTACGGCTGTGAGC
>OGME01001991.1_pt1 | contig 10466 bp, 5 predicted proteins | sample 1572981 | NCBI WGS metagenome assembly OGME01 (sample SAMEA2581902, study PRJEB24529) | metagenome | biome: Human gut stool | place: China | collected 2011
GCATCTTCTTTTTGCCTTCCTTCTGCTTTTCCAGCAGCTTCTTCTTACGGGTGATGTCACCGCCGTAGCACTTGGCCAACACGTCCTTGCGCATGGCCTTGACCGTCTCGCGGGCAATGACCTTGCCGCCCACAGCCGCCTGCACCGGGATCTCAAACAGCGCGCGGGGGATGTTCTCCTTCAGCTTCTCGCAGATGCGGCGGCCCTTCGCGTAGGCGTTGTCTGCAAAGACGATCATCGACAGGGCATCGACGACCTCGCCATTGAGCAAAAAGTCCAGACGGACGAGCTTGCTCTCGTGCCAGCCCTCCCACTCGTAGTCGTAGCTGGCATAGCCGCGGCTGCGGGACTTGATGGCATCAAAGAAGTCGTAGACGATCTCGCCCAGCGGGATCAGGTAATGCAGGTCAACGCGCGTTTCGTCCATATACTTCATGTCGACCAGCACGCCGCGCTTCGTCTGGCACAGGTCCATCAGCGGGCCGACGTAATCGTTCGGCGTGTAGATGTGCGCGTTGACGAACGGCTCCTCCTGCTTGACGATGCGGGTCGGGTCGGGGTAGGCGGAGGGGTTGTCAATGACCTCCACCGTGCCGTCGGTCAGCGTCAGGCGGTACTGGACGCCCGGCGTCGTCGTGATAAGGTCAAGGTCAAACTCGCGCTCAAGACGCTCGGTAATGATCTCCATGTGGAGCAGGCCCAGAAAGCCGCAGCGGAAGCCGAAGCCCAGCGCGGCACTCGTCTCCGGTTCAAAGGTCAGGCTCGCGTCGTTGAGCTGCAATTTCTCCAGCGCGTCCTTCAGGTCGGGATAGTCCGCGCCGTCGGCGGGGTAGATGCCGCAGAACACCATCGGCGTGACCGTGCGGAAGCCGGGCATAGGCTCCGGTGTGGGGTTGGCGGCCAGCGTGACGGTATCGCCGACGCGGGTGTCGCGCACGGTCTTGATGCTGGCCGTCAGGTAGCCGACCTCACCGGCCTCGAGCTTGTCACAGGGGGTCAGGCTCGTCGCGCCCATGTGGCCGACTTCCACCAGCTGGAACTCCGCGCCGGTGCTCATCAGACGGATGGTATCGCCGGGTTTGACCGTGCCCTCAAAGATGCGCACGTAGACGATGACGCCCTTGTAGCTGTCGTAGATGGAGTCGAAGATCAGCGCTTTCAGCGGTGCGTCGGGGTCGCCGGTGGGGGCGGGGATATCCCGCGCAACGCTTTCCAGCACCTCCTTGACGCCGATGCCCAGCTTGGCCGAGACGCGCGGTGCCTCCATGCAAGGCAGGCCGATGACGTCCTCGACTTCCTTCGCCACGGCATCAGGGTCGGCACTGGGCAGGTCGATCTTGTTCAAAATCGGCACGACCTCCAGATTGTGGTCCAGCGCCAAATAGCAGTTCGCCAGCGTCTGCGCCTCAACGCCCTGGCTGGCGTCGACGACGAGGACTGCGCCCTCGCAGGCGGCCAGACTGCGGCTGACCTCATACTGGAAGTCCACATGGCCCGGGGTGTCGATGAGGTTGAACTCATAGGTCTCGCCGTCGTCGGCCTTGTAGCGCATCGTGACGGCGCGGGCCTTGATGGTGATGCCGCGCTCCTTCTCGATGTCCATGTCGTCCAGCACCTGGTCGGTCATGGTGCGCTTGTCGACGCTGTCGGTCAGCTCCAGCATACGGTCCGACAGAGTGGACTTGCCGTGGTCGATGTGGGCAATAATGCAAAAGTTGCGGATGTTCTTGCGGGCCATCAGGTTTCCTCCAAATTGTTCCAGATCTCGCAGATCTTGCCGTTTTCCTTATATACGCGGGGCACGCGGCGGGCAAGGCCGCACACGACCTCGTAGTTGATGGTCTGTGTCTTGGCGGCAATCGTGTCAGCCGTGTCGCCGCCGTCCGGGCCAAAGACCGTGACCTCGTCGCCCATCTTCACGCCGGGAATGTCCGTCACATCGACCATTGTCTGGTCCATGCAGACGCGCCCGACCACGGGGGCCCGCTGGCCGCGGATGACCATGACGCCCCGGTCCGGCCCGCCGGACAGCATCCGCGGGTAGCCGTCAGCGTAGCCCACACAGACTGTGGCGACGCGCATCGGCCTATCGGCGGTAAAGGTGCGCCCGTAGCTGACGCTCTGGCCGGGCTGCAGCTCCTTGACAAAGGTCACGACGGATTTCAACGACATGACGGGCTGCAGGGCGGGGAAGCGTACCTCATTGCTGGGGTCAAGCCCGTACAGTATGATGCCCGCGCGGGTCATGTCGTGCCGCCACTCGGGGTGGCGCAGCTGTGCGGCAGAGTTGGCGCAGTGTACCGTGCCGACGGGGCAGCCGTCCGCACGCAGCCGCTCCACGACCTGCGCGAACAGCGCGTGCTGCTCGTCGGTGTAGCGCTCGTCGTCGGGTTCGACGCTGTCCGCCACCGCAAAGTGCTGAAAGACGCCGCAGATGTCCAGCCCGGGCAGGGCGTAGAGAGCCTCCAGCTCGCGGATGGTCTCCGCAAAGCCGGAACGCACCGCAAAGCCGATGCGGCCCATGCCGGTGTCGATCTTCAGGTGGACCTTAACCTTGACGCCCGCCTTGACGGCGGCAGCGGAGAGCGCCTGTGCGTATTCGGTCGAATAGCAGGTGGTGATCAGGTCGTTGGCAGCCAGCACAGCCGCATAGGTGGGGTCGGCGTAGCCCAGAATCAGGATGGGTGTTGTGATGCCGCCGCGGCGCAGGTGCCGCCCTTCGCCAAGGGAACTGACCGCGAAGCCCGCAGCACCGGCCTCCTGCAGAACACGGGCGATGACGTTATCGCCGTGGCCGTAGGCGTCCGCCTTGACGACAGCGCAGACCGGCCCGCCTACGGTGCGGCGGATATATTCATAATTTTCACGCAGGGCCGTCAAATCGATCTCGGCCCAGCAGTGCTTTTCCAAGGTAAGTGTATTCATAGTGCGCCATTTCCTCCGTAACAGTTTATTATAGCATGAAAACAGCGTTCCTGCAACCAATTTTCCGGTTTTCTGATTTTCTAATTTTCGCCGTCGTCGTTTGTGTTCAGGTGTGCGGCGTCCGTCTCGGACCAGTGGCCGTGTACCCGCTGCACGCCGACGATGCGCAGCTTGGAATGCAGGAAGTGCTGCTCGCGGTAAAGGCTGAAATAGCTCGACAGCATGTAGGAAACCGCGCATGCCAGCGCAAACAGCGAGACGCACTGTCCGCCGAATACCTCGATGGCAAGGCAGATGGACGCCAGCGGGCTGTTGGTGCAGCCGCAGAACAGCGCAACCATGCCCAGCGCCGCGCCCAGCTGCGGCGGCAGACCCAGCAGCGGCGCGGCCACACAGCCGAATGTCGCGCCGGTGAAGAAGATCGGCACGATCTCGCCGCCCTTGAAGCCTGCGCCCAGGGTCAGCGCGGTGAACAGCATCTTTAAAAGGAAGGCGTAGGGAACGGCTTCGCCGTCGATGGCGGCCTCGATGACCGCCGCGCCCGCGCCGTTGTAGTCGGTGGTGCCCAGCAGCTTTGTCAAGGCGATAATGAGCACGCCGCCCGCGGCGACGCGCAGGTAGATGTTCGGGAAGAATTTCCGGTACAGCTTCGGCGTGACGTGGAGCAGCTCACAGAAGAAGATGCTCAGCGCGGCCAGCAGCGCACCCAGGATGATAACGCGGACGAGATTGTCCGGCGTGGGGGCAGCCTCGGCCTGTAAGACGAACGCCTCGGGAGCCAGCCCCATTTTGCCGCTGATGAAAACGCCCAGCAGCGCCGACACCAGACAGGGGAGCAGTGCCGCGTACTGCATGGAGCCGACATCGACGACCTCCAGCGTGAAGATCGTTGCGGCCAGCGGCGTGCCGAAGATGGCCGAGAACGCGCCCGCCATGCCGCACATCGTCATTAAGCGGCAGTCACGGTTTTCTAAGCGCAGCGCCCTGCCGAGCTGCCCGGATACGCTGCCGCCCAGCAGCAGAGCCGCGCCCTCGCGTCCGCTGGACCCGCCGAACAGATGCGTGGCGACGGTGGAAACAAAGATGAGCGGCGCGGTGCGCAGTGTTAGCGGCTTGTGCTCCCGCACGGATACGAAGATTTGGTTCGTAGAGCCGCCGCCATCCGGGTCAAAGCGGTGATACAAAAATACGATAACAAGACCGGCAACGGGCAGCAGGTAAAGCAGCCACGGGTGCGCGCCGCGGGTGGCGTTGGCCCAGTTGAGCGCCAGCCCGAATGCGCCGCCCAACGGGCCCACCACGCAGCCCACCAGCGCCGCCAGCACCAGCCACTTGGCGCACACTGCCAGATACCCCGCCGCGCTGCGCAGATGCCGTTTGATCCGCTCCAAGGCGACCCCTCCTATGCTATGCAAAATTTGAGATTATTATAGCCTTTTTGTGGGGAAAAGACAACAGAAAAATGAACCGCGGCAGCGCCTTTTGGCAGAGAAAGCCGAAGAACATTCCTAAGGCAACACCGCATAATTCCCGCCTTACGGCTTAAGCACCGCTCCGGCGGATCTCCGCGCCAAGAGCCGCCGCAAGCGGCGGTTGCGCTCCGAAGCGCCTCGCTGCGGCTCGGTGTGCGGCACGGCATCTGCGTTGCCAAAATGCTCGATAATACACAAAGTATTATCTGCGCTTTTGGCTTAGCAGCTGCCGCGCCTCGCTCGCCGTATCGGCACTTAGAATTATGCGGTATTGCCCTAAGTGCGTACCGAATAACAGAAGCGCCGCAGATTTCAATGAATCTGCGGCGCATTCCGATGGTCGAGGTGACAGGACTCGAACCTGCGGCCTCGTGGTCCCAAACCACGCGCGCTACCAACTGCGCAACACCTCGTTCTTATAACTTATCCATTATAATACACAAGCGGTGCGGGCGTCAAGTCCCGGCGCGGCAAAAATCATACAGCCAGGCGGAGCAGCCCCAGCACCAGCAGGTGCGCGGGGTAGAAGGCATAGAAGAACCACTTGTAAAACGTGCGCCCGCGGGCGGCGCGCCGGCCGTTGTACAGGTACAGGATCACAAACGCGGAGACAAGGATCGGCACAGCGCAGCCGACGGCCTCCCACACCTGCCCGCTGCCCAGCCCGGCCATGCCGCCGTAGAGCAGCGCCGCCGCGCCGAACGCGGCTTTCTGCCGCGTTCGGTTCCCCCCGGCCCAGGCAAACAGCAGCGTGAACACCGGGGCCAGCAGCGCCCAGTCACAGAACAGCGATGCGCAGATCAATAGCACGATGCAGACGCCGCGCAGCACGCGGTCCCGGATCTTCTCCTGCACCAGCAGCACCAGAAAGCAGAGCAGCAGCGTGAACAGCATGTTGAACTGCACAAACCCGGCGATGCCGTTTGCCGGAAAGGCCAGCTGATACGGCAGCTGCGCCAGCACGGCAAACCCCAGCAGCCGCCCGGCGTAGCGGCGTTTGGAGCGGGTGCAGCCGTAGCCTTCGACGAGAAAAAAACACATCGTCACGGCGGTAAAGTAGCCGATGCAGAGGCACAGATTTGTCAGCGGCTGCCCGGCGGGCAGAAAGACGTTCGCGATGTGGTTGATAAGCATGGTGAGCATGGCAACCATCTTGATGGAATCACGGGACATGGTAAAAACCCCTTTCGTATTCATTGTAAAGTACGAGGGAGCGGGCGTCAAGATTGCAGCGGCACGCAACATTTTTGCGGCCCGCTCTTTCTTTTGCCCTGTGCCTGCGCTATAATGAAACACAGGGAAGCTATCGGAACAGGGAAAACAACACAGCTCTGCCGCAAGGTGTTCTGCGCGGGGATGCAGGGCTTTTCCCTGTGCCGGTCATTTGCTGTGTGCTGGTGTTTGTGATCGAGCTGTTTGTGTGAGGTACTATGATTGACGCAATAAAAATCCGCGGTGCGCGGGTACACAACCTGAAAAACATCGACGTCGATGTCCCCTTAAACAAAATCGTCGGCATTGCGGGCGTGTCCGGGTCGGGCAAATCGTCGCTGGCACTCGGCGTGCTGTATGCCGAGGGCTCGCGCCGCTACCTTGATGCGCTGTCCACCTACACCCGCCGCCGCATGACCCAGGCCGCCAAGGCACAGGTGGATGAGGTGCTTTACGTCCCCGCCGCGCTGGCGCTGCACCAGCGGCCCGGTGTGCCGGGCATCCGCAGCACCTTCGGCACGGGTACCGAGCTGCTGAACAGTCTGCGGCTCATGTTCTCCCGCCTGGCCAGCCACCGCTGCCCCAACGGCCATTACGTGCCGCCAACGCTGAACGTCGCCGCCGAGCAGCCGATTTATTGCCCGGAATGCGGCGCACTTGTGCGTGCGCCGTCGGCGGAGGAACTGGCCTTCAACAGCCAGGGCGCCTGCCGCACCTGCGACGGCACGGGCCTGGTCCGCACCGTAGACCGTGCCACGCTTGTGCCTGACGAGAGCATCAGCATTGACGACGGGGCCGTCGCGCCGTGGAACAGCCTGATGTGGTCGCTCATGACCGACGTCTGCCGCGCCATGGGCGTGCGCACCAATGTGCCGTTCCGTGAACTGACCGACAGGGAAAGAGACATCGTTTTCAACGGCCCGGCGGAGAAAAAGCATATCTTCTACAAAGCCAAAAACACGCCCGAGGCCGGTGAACTGGACTTTACCTATTACAATGCGGTCTACACGGTGGAGAACGCCCTGGCCAAGGTCAAGGACGAGAAGGGCATGAAGCGGGTGGAAAAATTCCTGCGCGTGGATACCTGCCCGGACTGCCGCGGCTCGCGCCTGTCAGAGGCCGCCCGTGCGCCGCGGCTGCGGGGCATCGGGCTGGATGGGGCGTGCAGGATGACGCTGACAGCACTCTGCGGCTGGGTGGACGGCGTGCCCGCCAGCCTGCCGCCCGAGATGCGCCCCATGGCCGAGAGCATCTGCGCCTCGTTCCGCGAGACCGCACGTCGGCTGCTGGATCTGGGGCTCGGCTACCTGACGCTGGACCGCGCATCGTCAACGCTTTCCACCGGTGAGCGCCAGCGGATGCAGCTGGCCCGCGCCGTGCGCAACCGCACCACGGGCGTTTTGTACGTGCTGGACGAGCCGTCCATCGGGCTGCACCCCTCCAACATTGTCGGCCTGAACGGCGTCATGCACGACCTGATCGCCGACGGCAACTCGGTGGTGCTCGTTGATCACGATACACAGGTGCTGGCGGAGTCGGACTGGCTCATCGAGATGGGCCCCGAGGCCGGTGCGGGCGGCGGGCACGTCATTGCCGAGGGCACGGTGGCCGACCTGGCCGGGAACCCGGCGTCCCAAATCGGCCCGTTTCTGGGCGGGCAGGGGAGTGCTGCGCCCCGGAACCGCCCGGCGGCGGAGCTGTTTGCCGAGGGGCGCATCCATCTTTCGACGGACGCCATCCATACGGTCAAGCCGCTGGAGGTGGACATTCCCAAGGGGCGGCTGACCGTTGTCACGGGTGTGTCCGGCTCCGGCAAGACGACGCTGATTCTGGAAAGCCTTGTCCCGGCGCTGGCGGCGCAGACGGCTGGCAAGCCGCTGCCGCCCCACGTAAGGGCCGTAGAGGCCGACGGCATCGCGCAGGTAAAGCTCATCGATGCAACGCCGATTGGCATCAACGTGCGCTCCACCGTGGCGACCTACGCTAATGTACACGACGAGCTGCGCAAGGTCTTTGCCCGCACGCCCGATGCCAGGCGGCTGGGCTACAAGGCGGGCGACTTCTCCTACAACACAGGCAAGCTGCGCTGCCCGGTCTGTGACGGCACCGGCGTCATCAGTCTGGACGTGCAGTTTTTGCCCGATGTGGGAATTCCCTGCACCGGGTGCCGCGGCTCCCGCTACAGCCGCGACGCCGACGCCGTGCGGCACGAGAACAGGCACGGCGGGACCTGCACGCTCCCGCAGCTCATGGACATGGACATCAACACGGCGCTGACCGTCTGTACAGACTTGAAATTGGTGACACAGCGCTTAAAAGTGCTGCAGGATCTGGGCCTTGGCTACCTGACGCTGGGCGAGGAAACGCCGAGCCTGTCCGGCGGCGAGGCACAACGGCTGAAGCTGGCCAGCGAGATGGGCAAGGCCCAGCATGACACAGTGTTTGTCTTTGACGAGCCGACCATCGGCCTGCACCCGCTGGACGTGCGCACGCTGCTGGGCGTGTTCCGAACCCTGATCGAAAACGGCGCGACGGTCATCGTCATTGAGCATGACCTCGACGTCATCCGCAGCGCGGACTATCTCATCGACATGGGACCCGGCGGCGGTGAGGAGGGCGGATGTGTCGTCGCCTGCGGAACCCCCGCCGAGGTGAAGCAGAACCCGGAGAGCAGGACGGGGAAATTTATTTGAAACGTATCATGCCTTCCCCCTTGGGGGAAGGTGGCCGTAGGCCGGATGAGGGGCGAGCTTGCCGTGATTGCCCGTAAAAGGGTTGCTGCGCAAACTCGCCCCTCATCAGTCACCTTCGGTGACAGCTTCCCCCGAGGGGGAAGCCTTTTTTTGTTTTGTACATCCTGCACAAAAACTACCCTTCATTTTTGGTGAGCGAAAATGACTGGAACTGATTGATTTTGACGGACAATCTGCTATAATAAAGCTACAGTCAATCAGAAACATCCACAAAACACCAAAATCGGTCAAACAAAGACCGGGAAAGGAGCAAACCCCTATGTTAGCCGAGGAACGCTTTGCCCTGATCCTGAACCTGCTGGCGGAAAAACGCACCGCCACCGTGCAGGAGCTGTGCGAGGCACTTAACGCCAGTGAATCCACGATCCGCCGCGACCTGACCGAGCTGGCGCGGCAGGGCCGTTTGAATAAGGTCCATGGCGGTGCGACCCTGCCGGACGGCCAGTTTTTGGCCGATGAGCCGACGATGGCCGCCAAGGAGGCGCTTGCCGTCGGGCAGAAGCGCAGCATCGCGCAGGCCGCGGCAGACCTGATCCGGGCGGAGGATTTCATTTACATCGACGCCGGTACAACCACGCTGGCCATGGTCCGGGCGCTGAGCGGCCCCGCGCTGGAGGCCCACTACGTCACCAACGGCATCGCCCACGCGTGGCTGCTGGCACAAAAAAGCTGCCACGTCTGCGTGCCGGGCGGTCTGCTGCGCCCCCGGACAGAGGCCATCATCGGTGCGGCGGCCATCACGGCGCTGCAGCAGTTCAATTTCACCAAGGCGTTCATCGGGGCCAACGGTGTGGCGCTGAACGTCGGATTCACAACGCCCGACCCGGAGGAGGCCGCCGTCAAGGCCGTTGCCGTCCGCCGCGCGCGAGAGATCTGGTATCTGGTGGATGACAGCAAATTCGGCCGGGTCTATCCGGCCGTCATCGGGGAGATTTACAGCGGCGCGATCCTGACGAACCGCTGCCCTGACCCAAAATACAGACAGCTGACACTGGTAAAGGAGACAGAGCAATGATCTACACCGTGACATTCAACCCGGCGATTGATTACGTTGTGCGGCTGAACCGTGAGCTGCAGGTGGGCGACGTCAACCGCGCCAGGGGCGAGGACTGCGTGCTGGGCGGCAAGGGCATCAATGTGTCCGGCGTGCTGGCCCAGCTCGGGTGCGAGAGCGTCGCCCTCGGCTTTGTGGCGGGCGAGACCGGCGCCTGGCTGGAGCGCGGCCTGGCTGCGCAGGGCCTGAAAACCGATTTTGTCCACCTCGACCACGGTATGACCCGCATCAACGTCAAGATCAAGGCCGGGCAGGAGACCGAGCTCAACGGCGCGGGCCCCGACATCCCGGAAGCCGCCATGCAGGCGCTGGAGCAAAAGCTCGACGCCCTGCAAAAGGATGACATTCTGGTGCTGGCGGGCAGCATTCCGGCCAGCCTGGCCCAGACGACCTATGAGCGGCTGCTGGCCCGGCTGGAGGGCCGCGGCATCCGCGCCGTGGTCGATGCCACGCGCGATTTGCTCGTGAACGTGCTGCCCTACAAGCCGTTCCTCATCAAGCCGAACAACCACGAGCTGAGCGAGATCACGGGCGTCAGGCTGACGAATGATAAGGAAATTGCCGCTGCTGCCCACATGATGCAGGACAAGGGCGCGCGCAATGTGCTGGTCAGCATGGCGGGCGATGGTGCGCTGCTGCTGGATGAGCACGGCACGGTCTACCGCATCGGCTGCCCCAGGGGCAAGGTCGTCAACAGTGTCGGCGCGGGCGACAGCATGGTGGCCGGTTTTGTGGCCGGTTACCAGCAGAGCGGCGGCGATTATGAGGCCGCCCTCCGCCTGGGCACCGCCTGCGGCAGCGCCACCGCGTTCAGCCTGGGTCTGGCGACGAAGGCGGATATTGACGCACTGCTGGCAACGATGTGACGCGGCGCTGTAACGGAGGATGCCTGCATCGACCCCTGCAAAAAACGGAAGCCGCCCCTCAGCCTTCCCAACAATACCCATTTACCGTAAAGCAGCGGGCCGGGCATGCCCGGCCCCTGCAAAGATCGTTACTTAAGGCAACACCGCATAATTCCCGCCTTACGGCTTAAGCACCGCTCCGGCG
>OGME01002012.1_pt1 | contig 10348 bp, 6 predicted proteins | sample 1572981 | NCBI WGS metagenome assembly OGME01 (sample SAMEA2581902, study PRJEB24529) | metagenome | biome: Human gut stool | place: China | collected 2011
TGGGCAGGACTCGAACGTTATGTAGAAAACTCGTATCTCGAAAACAAAGCAGGTATTCTGGCATTAATCCGCAGTAACCAGGAACCGGATGCAAAAGAACGTAGCATCAAGACTGCCTTTCCCAAAGATTATGCATTCTTACTGAAAGAGGTTTATCCGGGGCTTCGTCATTCAGACTATGCAGTCAAATATGAAGTGCGTACCTATACTGATATCAACGAAATCAAACGTCTGATTAAGACACAGCCACAGAAGTTAAGTTTGAACGAGATGTATCTTGCTGCACAGGATATGAAACTGGGGAGTGAAGAATATAATGAAACATTCGAAGTCGCTGTACGTATGTTCCCTGATGACGAAGTGGCTAATCTGAATGCTGCAAATGCCGCAATGGCCAGGGGGGATATGAAGAATGCGGAATATTATCTGAAGAAAGCTGGAAACTCACCGCAGGCTGTTTATGGTCGGGGAACATACGCTGCCTTGAAGAAGGAGTTTGATATGGCAGAAAAAATGTTTACTGAAGCTGCACATAGGGGGCTGGCTGATGCGGAGGAGATGTTAAAGCAAATAGAAGAGATAAAACATTAACAGGATCTAAATATAAAAACATAGAAATTATTAATTCATTCAAAGTTGCAGATTATGAAAAGAATTAGCAAGTATTTTTTATGCCTTTTTGCCGTAGTTCTCACAGCAGGTTGTGCTGAGGATAAACTAAGTGAAACAGAATTTGACCCTACTGTTTATGAGGGAGATAAGGCATACATGACAGTACAGGTAACTATGCCGTCTGTACCCGGTTCGCGTAGTAATACGGTTGAAGGTGGTGGCAGCAATGTTGGTGTCGAAATCGGTAAAGATTATGAGAACAATGTGAAAAGAATGTACGTGGTACTTGCCCGCAGCACGGATAATGCATTCATTGCTTTTGGTGACATGTCGGACAAGATGAAACAATCCGCAAATAAACAGGCTTATATCGGAACTTCCGAAATAACTAAAACACAGTTGTCTCAGTTCTATAATGATACAGAAACACCAACTGATAAAAAGGAAGTGAATGTATTTATATTTTGTAATCCGACAGATGAATTGGTAGAACTTATCAGTAAAACTGAATATAAGAATACGACATGGTATAATGCAATTTGCAAGGGTGACGATAAGGAATTAGGAAAGATATGGAGCAAGAATGAAGGTGGCAGCTTCCTGATGTCCAACTATTCCATAGCCAAACGCTTGCTTCCTAATACGATGAATGACTGGTTGTTATATAATGAAGCTACTCCGTTTAATCTTTCCGGAATAAACAATGCGGGAAGTTTGTCACAAGTAGACAACAGTGTAGGTGGTGCAGTGAAAGTAGAACGCGCAATGGCACGTTTCGATTTTAGAGATGGTAGTCGTAGTTTGCCTGAAAATATACGTCCTCAGGAAGGCAATACCTATCCGGTTGTACAAGATATTGCACCGGACGGAACACCTGGTGCTTACATTGTAAACGTTCAATTAGGTAAAATGGCTTTGGTGAATATGAATAATAGTTTTTATTATTTGCGTCGGGTATCTGATAATGGACTTCCGGCACAAGCTAGTCTTTGCAGCCCGGAAAAGCCCTGGTTTACCGTTGCGGGAGGTGGGGAAACTCATCTTGTTGGTAATTATGTCGTGGATGTGTGGGCAACCGAGAAGAATCAAGGCATTGAGACAGCAAGATTAAGTGAGTATTTTAATTACCCTCTCTTTCAAGCTGACGGCTCAATAGACAATACAAAGCAAGATCAATGGAACACACATTTATTATCTAACATTCTTGGTGGTGAAGCAGATACAGATAATAGCTGGAATACTGGTAACAAATATGGTGATTATCGTATATGGCGATATGTAACGGAGAATACAATTCCGGGACCGGTTGACAGACAGGTAAACGGTATAACAACCGGTATTGTTTTCAAAGGAAAAATGATAGCTACTGAAGATGCTGCTAATAGCTCTGACGAAGATCTCAAGCGCTTGGCAGAAGTTATTAATTACACTGCTTCTGATTTGAAGCGTGATTCTTATAAAGATCCGATTATTTATATGTTTGGCGGCAATTTGTATGTAAGTTGGCCAAATGTGCGAAAAGCAGTGAAAGCTGTTGCATACAACGAAGAGACCAAAACATGGAGTCGTTCTCATCCGCTTTATGTGGCTGTATATGGTACCGGTGGTACAGGTGAGGAAGGGGATGCTAGCCCTCAAGATGAAAGTAGTGCTAATTTTAAATGGAACACTTGGGACAGAAACAACAAAACACTTGAAGGTTCTTATCTCGGTGATTTCAGACAAGCAGCTACTGATGCCGGCATAACCATCTATCAGTCAAGCGAGGACAAAGACGGTGGTTGGGGCTATTATTGCTACTATTATTATTGGAATCGCCACAATGACAATGGTGTGGAAGGTGAAATGGCTCCGATGGAGTTCGCTGTAGTTCGCAACAATGTTTATAAACTTGCTGTAACTAACATTTCCCGTCTTGGGCATCCACGTATTTCAGATAATGACCCTGATAACCCAGGCCCTGATACTCCGGATGAGCGAGGTGATATTTATCTGACAGTTTCGGTAGATGTATTGCCTTGGGTGGTTCGTGTCAATAATATCGATTTTTAAGAAACCAAAGATGCATAATAAAAAACGAAATATAATTTCAGGGTTTATCAGTACGGTGCTTGGCATCGTACTGATAAATTTTGCCTTTTCATCGTGTGAACGTATTTATGAAGATCTTGCTCCATGTCCGCATGGCGTGTCACTACGCTTCATTTACGACTACAATATGGAATATGCCAATGCATTTGCTAAGAAGGTGGATTGTCTGACATTGCTGGTCTATGATGAAAATGGCAATTATGTGGATACTCGCATAGTGACGGGTACGGAGTTGCAGGACGAGAATTATCGCATGAAGCTGGACCTCAAACAAGGAAATTATCATTTCGTAGCTTATGGTGGTCTGGCTTGTAATAAGAGCTCTTTCCTTATGAAGTATACACCCGGAGAAGGAACTGGATATACCGATTTGCAAGTGGAACTGGATTCGGAATGCTTGACAAATCCCAAACGAAAGAACTTGCATGGTTTGTATTGGGGTGAACTTACTCTCGCAACTGCCGACCTTTACAGTGAAGGCACCGTTGAGATGATGAAGAACACCAATAATATTCGTGTTGTGTTGCAACAAATGAATGGTGAGCCGGTAGATGATAAGAAATTTGAATTTGAAATTACCGATGATAATATACTGTTCAGTTACGATAATAATTTGCTTGAGAATGGTATGGTGACATACACTCCATGGGCACAAGGGCAAGCTTCGGCAGGATTCACTGATGAGGGAAGAGAAGTGGTGGTAGCTTATGCCGAACTATCTACTTCACGGTTGATGGTGCGTGATTGGTACTCGCCTAAGCTGACGGTGCGTCGCAAAGCAGATGGTGTGGAAATTATCAATATTCCACTTATTAACTATTTGCTTATGCTTAAGAGTGATCTGTATGCAAGCATGGATTCGCAGGAGTTCCTTGATCGTGAAAGTGAATGGTCAATGATATTCTTCTTAAGCCCGAATCTTGAATGGATTAAAACTTATATTAAGATAAACGATTGGACTGTCAGAATCAACGATATAAGACAATGAAGAAAATCGCATATATCATTATACCATGGGCTATTTCTCTCCTTTTTCGGGGGTGTGCTCATGATGCAGATAGTGAAATGTTTGACAGGGAAGTGCCGTTAGTGAATCTTAATATCAGTGTTGCCCTGTCTGACATATCGCAATCGGGTACACGGGCCAGTGACATCTATCCAGAGGCTCCAGTAAATGATAATGAAAAGATGAAAACGTTGCGTATTATTGTCGTACGTAACAATGATAATATAGTGGAACATAACCGGATTTACAATTTGGAGGTTGCATCTACCGATTGTTATAGCGAGCCGATGAAAGTTATCGGAAACGAAAAGAAACGAATTTATTTGTTTGCAAATGAAGCTACGGAAATAAAGACAACGGGATTTTTTCCGAAACGTAAATTGGTAGAGTGTGATTTTGAGAAAATTCAGCCCGGAAGCTTATTCTTTACGGATTATATATCCAGTCTGACCATTCGGTTAGGCAGTAATATGGAGCGAATCGACGGTCCGTTGCCGATGAGTGGACTTTATATGGTAGATGTGCCTGCCGAGGATTGTGAACGTGAGCTTTCCATAATGAGAGCGGCTGTTAAATTTACTTTCAATATAACGAATAAAAGCAGTCGGTCCATAGAAATCACGAAACTGACTATTGATAAAATGGCAGAAAGGGAGTATTACTTGCCACACAATGCTACATATATAGAGAGAGAAACGACGGAGGGAACAAAGTTCTGGGACATAAATAGTTTCGATGTTCCTACTTTGAAAGGGTATTATACATACGATGCGTCATCGTTGTTTAAAGGGCAACTGCTTCCGGGAGATGAAAATACGAAAACCAATGAGCAACCGATTTACCTGTTGGAGGGGAAGCATAGTGATGACAACAATAAGGAAAATCCTTATCTGCTGACTTTGGGTGTCAACGGAACTGAATTGAAAAGTTACTTGCCAAATCTGCCACAGTTGCCGCGAAATACACATGTGGTGGTAAATATCACAATTAATGAACATGCAATGGATTGCATAGTAGATGTGCGTCCTTATACCGAAATCACACTAGAACCCGATTTCGGGTTATAAAAAAAGAAAGGAAAGATTTCCTTAAATAACTTTATACAGGAAAATATGAAACGCAACATTATTTATAGTCTTACAGGTATGCTGATATTTGTCTTGACTGCCTGTACGGATGATTGGCTGAACAACGAAGGCGAAAGAATGCCGGAAGGAGAAGTCAGTGTGAGTGCTACTGTAGAGTTTCTTCCTCTTCGGCCGGCTCTGGATGTAAACACTCGTACGGCAGGAGATGTAATCAAAGACATCAATGATCTTTGTGTGTTGCTGTATGATGAGGAAGGAAATCTGGTGAAATCGTACTATCTTCTTCCGAAAGGTACTGCTTCAACGGAAACTACAGATAGATTCGATGTTGATGATATTGACCGTGCAGACACAGATGCGGAAGGAGGCAAAACGGCGGAAGCCAAAACCAAACGGGCTACCTTCAAGTTAGCTCAAGTTCCTTACGGCTATTATTATATGTATGCGGTAGCAAATATGGGTAACTTGGCTGAGTTAGAAAAAGATAATATACAAACAGTCGATAAACTGAAATCGATTAATCTGACATGGGAAGCAGAAAACTGGTTCGCGACAGAAGAAACTGCTGATGGAAAAGTGACAAGAGCTACTAAAAACCATCAGATGTTTGGCTACTTCACAACAAAAGAGAATGCACCTGCGGGGGCTAACCGCAATACGGAAGCTTCACGAGTAGCTATAAATAAGAAAGATATGGAATTGCACGCATGGATTCGCCGCGCAGCTTCCAAAGTAACCATTGCTTATGATGCCACTGGATTGAAAGAAGGAGTTTTTATTTATTTGAAATCGGTTCAGATAAAGGATATTCCTGTTAATTGCTACTTGGGAAAAACAAACACACCAAGTGAAGATGAACAATCGTCTTTAATAAAAGACGGAGAAATCATAAAGTATTATACAGGAACTACCCCACCTGCATTTGACGAATTTTATCCGGTACGTTTAGCTACGGGGAGAGCTTATTACCCGTGTGAAGAGAATGGAACTTTTAAATATGGACACGAAGAGGCAGCTGATGCTTTGTTTTTCTATGAGAATATGCAGGGGGACCAGCCATATGATAAACGCCAGGATGCAGATGGAGATAAAGAACTGGATCATCCCGGATTACCTCCTCATCTGCAACAGCCGGACAAAGATTATTCAAAATATAGACCAAAAGATAACGTACCTTATGGTACATATATTGAAGTAGACGCTTATTATCGTTCTATTAATGAAGAAAAAGTAGGTAGTGGTGATATTAAATACCGTTTTATGCTTGGTAAAAACATTACAACAAACTATGATGCCGAACGTAATCATCACTATAAACTTACATTGAAATTTAAAAATTTTGCAAATGATGCAGACTGGCATATCGAATATGCTGAACCGGAACCAGGTATTGAGGTGCCCAATCCCTATTATATTTCCTATTTATATAACAGAACGATGGATTTGCCTATAAAAATAAATCCTGGTTATGCGAAAGTGGAAAGTGTGAAAGCGGAAATACTCAACAATGGTTGGGCGCCTATTGGTGCAGATGCTAATAATTTTGATTATTATCATTTTGATTTGGAAGGCAAGAATGTATGGAATGGATTTCTTTCTTTGCGCCGTACTACTGCAACCATACTTACGACAACAAAAGCAGATGCTAATGAGGATTCAGGTATTGTTTATGCAGAAAGCAACCAGGAATACTATAACCGAACTCAACGAGGAAATCGCGAATATGCCGTAGATCCAGGCATTCACGAAGATACTGAATATGGTAATTATTCTGTGCGTAAAGAAGAGGGGACGAATATACTTCATATGAGTATACCTTTATATACACGTGCGAAACAGATGATTGCAAAAACTAGTTATACCGGGAATAATCCATATGTAGCCTACCGGCGTCAGGCAAAAATAAAAATAACCGCGACTTTATCGCAGGGTGAGCCATTAACAGAAATAGTTGATATATTCCAGGTACGTCGCGTAGTCAATCCTAAAGGAATATATCGACGGCATAATAATGACAAGCCTTTCCATGTTGTTTTAAAACGTTTGGCACGGGAGAATGCTACAAATTTCGAAGAATTTACTTCCGAGGGGGCTTGGGAAGCTGTTGTTGCAGCGACAACGCACGAAGGATTTGTGAAGTTAGAAAAAAGTAGTAGTAACAAGTACACGAGTATAGATGAACATGGTACACTTAAGGGGCTTTCCGGTTCAGTAATTGATTTCAAAATTACGTTCAATGGTACATGTGCAGAAAATGAATCCCGCCATGCCGTTATTCGTGTCAGTTATCACAACAATACTTGCAATCACCTTATATTTGTCCGCCAGGGCTATGCTCCTGTAGCTTTGCTTGACGAAGGGCGGGCTTGGCATACGTTTAATATGAAGACTCCTACGGAGGAAACAGATTCGCCGGTAGAAGAAGGGTCATTGTTTAAGTGGGGAAATCTGAATGAACCAATTGATGCGTCAAGTAATAAACATGAGAAAGAATATTGGATAGAAGTGCAGCCGAAAGACTTTAAAGATGATAAAGCCAAGCCACTAAAGGGACTACTAAATTGTGGGATGAAATCACATCTCAGCCTTTTAATACCCCTTTTGAAAAGCCTAAAATTAATGGAAAAGAAGTGGAAATTGCCAATTACGATGATTATAATGTATTGTATAAAAGCAAGGATATAGAAATGGGCTATGGTGTACTCTATGGTGATGATGCCGAGGAAACACTTTCCAATATCAATGAAGTATACGGATATCGTTATGATAGTTTCGGCACATATGGTATGCGTGGTTGTTTTATATATAATAAAACGGATGGGCGGAATCTATTCTTTCCGATAGGAGCGTCAGGCTATGGACATAGAAAACAAGGATATGGTGATATGAAAAATTGGCAGGGCGTAGTTACTGGTCAGGGCTATATACATGGTGAGACAAAGAATACAGTTGTACTCCGTTATTCTGCTGGACGTAGTGATAAATTCAATATGACGGCAGGTGATGAGAAACCTTTGTTTTATGATTTGTATATGCGTCCGGGGGCTATCTATTGGTTACAGCAGATATATCCACCAGGGCGCGATGGAGAAAGTGATATTATGGCGTGGGATATTAATTACTTCTCTTTTGATTTTAATTTGATTTCTAAAAGTAATGTTTACGCAACTCTTACTGGTGAAAATAAAATAGAAACGCCTAAAAGTGATGCATGCTTTATCCGTTGTGTAGAGCCATGATAATCTTATTTATTAATAATGTAGCATTGGAAAACTAAGGGCTGACTTTTGGGTCAGCCCCGTCAATACTCTTTTGGTATACTATAATGATTTAAGTATAATACTGTTTGCTTTATCCACTATGGAGGCGTCTAACGAGGCTAGATAAATACGTGTTGTGTTTTCGGAGTCATGTCCCATAGCTTCGCTAATAACCGAGATAGAGATATTTTTACTCTTGGCAATGTTTGCCCATGCATGGCGGGCGACATATGTTGTTAGTGTGACGGGGATCTCTAACATTTGTCCTATTACCTTCAGCTTTCTATTAATCAAATGTGAGGCATTTTTATATTCTCTTCTTGGGTCTTTACCGTTGTTTTTGATGATAGGTAGTAGATAAGAGCTTTCTATAGTGTTATATTTATCGACAATTTTTTGCATGGGCTTTTCCCACTTAATGAACAATTGTTGGTCGGTTTTATGTCTGCGATAGGACAGAACTCCATTCTGCAGATCTTTCTTTTTCAGATATGCCATGTCAATGAACGACATTCCGCGGGTGTAGAACGAGAACATGAAGATGTCTCTTGCATAATCCATCAAAGGGTTTGTGCTCAGATCTAAATTTTGTATTTGGCGAATTGTTTTTAGAGATACAGCTCGTTTTACTGTTTTGTCAATACCGGTATACACATACTTGAACGGATATTGTTGTTGTGTTAACTCTTTTTCTACAGCACGATTGTATATTGCTCGGAGATTCCGCATATAATATGAACAGCTGTTTGGACAGACACCGCAGTTTTTAAGGTATATTTCATATTTTATCATCAGATTGGAATTTACATCTTCAAGTAGAACGTCACCATTATTGTCCATAAAACGCTTGAAACTGTTGTATGCTGAGGCATAAGACTCGGCAGTGCGTTCTTTGCCGATTTGTTTTAGTTGTATAATAAGATCTTGTGCGAATGATAGAAAACTGTATTTATTGATGGGGGGAATACGGAATAGCTCTATTATTTTTCCGGAGGTAAAAGGATTGCCCGAATGTTCAAGTTTTGAAATGATATTTTTCAGTCTATGCATGTCTTCTGCTATTCGGCTTGTTAGTTGAGCGAGAAAACGTCGTCTTATGTCATTATTGTCCGGAAGAATGATGCAAGCCAAATGCTTATCCCATTCTGAAGGAAAAATTTTATAGCCGGTATTGATTTGCCTGGTTACTCTGGCATGAATGATTTGATAGAACAATACGCCTTCTTTTGTTTTCACGGAAGAGGTACGGAATTTGATTTTTATTGTTGCCATATCTACATGATTTGTTATATTAAACTATAAATAAATGAATATAACAAATGAGCATTTATCTGTCTTTTTATAAAATTAATCCTTTGTCATACAGAAAAAATGCCTGATGGAAACATTTTTATTTATCATTCATTTAGGATAATAGAAAACATATTTGCTATAGAAAAAGTTTGTTCATTAAATGAATTTTAAAGTGGGCGAAAAGCTGTTGCTTAACATGAGATAATGATTGAATAAATGCTGTACCAAAATCAATTGCAGAATGGTATCATATTTATGTTGATTCTCATTCCTATTGGTTTTACCTGTTCCAGAAAAAGAAAAATCCCTGAATTTTGAAAAAAATCAGGGATTAATATTGTCTTGCTTTTTAAAAGGTGGTGCCACCAGTAACCGAAAATCGATTTGTATAGCACTATTTCTCAATAAGTTATATCTTTATTACGATGTTAGTCCCTTGAATAAGGTTTTCACAACTTTGCACCGTTCAACACAAGTTTGTGTCTTAGGTTCGATTTCTGCGTGCAAAGGTAGATATTTATTTGGAATTATCAATATTTCCAAGAACTTTTTTTGTATTTACTACTAAAAGTCTGTTTGAATTTTGTTCAGCATTCTTTTAGGAGTTGTTTTGAGGATTTTTCTCTGTATCATTAAGAAGAATTGCAGGCTATGTGACGGAAGGTTTTCAATATCCATGAAGTATATAGAAAGAACTTTAGTCGAAATGTCAGGTATCAATTTTCCCAATAGATTGAATCGTAAAGGAGTATTTTTATCGAGCAATATGTATACTACATAAACCCCACTGGTTTCGAAACGTGCAGCCACATTACAAATAGGGTAAATTTCAATAATGGATTGTTTTGATGAAAAAAACTCTTCAATATTTAGACTTACTGACATAGGGCTGTCATAGAAGACGCTATCTTTGTATCAAAAAGTATTCAACTTAATATTATAGAATATGAAAAGATTATTTTTATGCTCATCATTTGCTGATGTTGCTAATCTATTTG
>OGME01002013.1_pt1 | contig 10333 bp, 8 predicted proteins | sample 1572981 | NCBI WGS metagenome assembly OGME01 (sample SAMEA2581902, study PRJEB24529) | metagenome | biome: Human gut stool | place: China | collected 2011
TATATATTGGACAGTGAGGGAAACAAGGTTTTTGATTATGGAGAGAAACGCCCTTTCAACGGACGGACCAACAATCTGGCGACATTGATTCATGATGCAGTCTGGAATCAGACCGATAATTTCAATATCAACGTCACTGCCGGTACGAAGTTCTTGCGCCACTTTACTTTCAAAGTGAGCGGTAGTGCGGATATATTGAATCGTCGTTATACCAAAATGTATAACAATAAGTTCGGTGATGCTGCCAATGTCGGAGGACGAGGCAGCGTGGAGGCTTTGAGGATAGAATCGCTTACATTCAACCAGATATTGAATTTTAATAAAGAGCTCGGACTGCATAATGTATCTGCAATGGTGGGACATGAAAGTTATCGGTATGTAGAGAAGAGTGTTTTTGCACAGCGTACCGGTTTCCCATTGGAGATGTCGAATGATTTGGTATTTGGTGCGCAGTTGGAGGATGGCAGTAGCCAGACCGATGAGCATGCGATAGAAGGTTGGTTCGGGCAGGTGGGGTATGATTATGCCAATCGCTACTATATATCAGGTTCTTATCGCCGGGACGGTAGTTCGCGTTTCTATAAAGACAGCCGTTGGGGTGACTTCTGGTCGGTGGGTGCATCCTGGAGAATTTCGCAGGAAGCCTTTATGAAAAATGCCAAATGGATGGACAACTTGAAGTTGAAAGTGTCGTACGGAGTGCAAGGGAATGATAATATCCTTGATGAAAATGAAAATCCCTATTACTATGCATGGCAGAATTTCTTCGAGCCATATCCCAATCATGATTTTGGAGGCGTCATTCACTCCACAACAGGCAATAGGGATTTGCATTGGGAGAAAAATACCAATTTCAATGTCGGCCTTGAATTCGGTTTCCTGAACCGCATCCGTGGTGAGGTGGACTATTTTATCCGTAAGGGGGAAGATATGCTGTATGCTGTTCCTGTCCCTTATTCCACAGGGTTGCCTTCCATCATGCAGAATGCCGCATCGATGGACAACAAGGGAATAGAGCTGCAATTGTCTTTTGATATTCTAAAGGAAAGGGCATTCAAGTGGACGTTGGATTTTAATTTGACCCACTATAAGAATAAATTGACTAAGCTGACGCAAGATGAGGTTTGGGTCAGTACGAAAAAATGGGTGGAAGGCGGTTCTATCTATGATTTCTGGTTGATGAAATGGGCAGGGGTGGATGCTGAAAACGGAGATGAGTTGTGGTGGTATAAAAACGGAGATGCCTGGGAAAAGACAAATGATTATTCGTTGGCGTCCAAAGATCCGAAGAGTAAACAGTATGTAGGTTCTGCTATCCCTAAAGTATATGGCGGTTTTACCAATAATTTTTCGTGGAAGGGGTTGAACCTGTCGGTATTTTTCTCCTATTCTGTCGGAGGCAAGATGTATGACAGCAATTACCAGCGTTTGATGCATGCCGGCAGTTTGGGACATGCATGGCATAAGGATATATTGAAACGTTGGAGAAAACCGGGTGATGTGACCGATGTGCCAAGAATTGAAAAGGGTAATCGGAATATTTCAAGATCCAGCAATCGCTTCTTGAAGGATGCTTCTTACCTGTCGTTGCGTAACATCAATCTTTCCTATACGCTTCCTGCGGAGTGGAGTAGCCGTGTGGGAATGTCGTCCGTCAAGGTGTTTGTGAGCGGGGACAATCTGGTGACTTTTACAAAATTGAAAGGAATGGACCCGACCCAGGCGTTCTCCGGAGTGAGCGATAATACCTACGTGCCGAACCGAGTGGTTTCTGTTGGTTTGAATATTAATTTCTAAAATAGACAATTATGAAGATACTATATATATTGCCGTTGGTTTGGATGTTGGTGTTTACATCCTGCAACAGTGATTTTTTGGATCGCGAACCGTCGAATAAATATACGGATGATATATTGCTTACTTCGACGGAGGGAGGTATGATGCTGCTGAACGGTACGTTGCGCCGCACTTATATCAGTTATGAGTCTCATGCACAATACGGGCAGAAGGCGGTGGATATCATGACCGATATGCTGGGAGAGGATTATTACACGGGAGATGGTTACTGGAACAATTATGAATCGTGGTATTCCTGGTTGGCACACAGAAGTGCGAATGATGAAGATAATAAATTTGTATGGATGTACTATTACGGTACGATCGACAATATGAATCTTTTGCTTGCGCATGTGGATGCCATGAAGGGAGAGCAGAAGGAGCGCGATAATCTGAAAGGACAGGCGTACGCATTTCGTGCACACAGCTATTTTAAGTTGGTGCAGTTGTATGCGGAGCGTTATAAACCGGAAGGCCGTAACACCCAATTGGGAATCCCCGTATATACGCATCCGACCAGTGAGGGAAAAGCCCGCAGTACGGTGGAAGAGGTGTATACTCGCATTAATACCGACCTTGATTCGGCGATGATGCTGTTGACGGAAGGTAGGATACATATCAGCCATTTTAATTTGAATGTGGCTCAGGGAATCAAAGCGGAAGTGTTGCTGACGATGGGAAAATATAAAGAGGCTGCCAAGATGGCACACGAGGCGAGACAGGGCTTTGGTCTGATGCCGCAAGAATTGTTCGCAGCCGGTTTTAACAGTGTGAACAATCCGGAGTGGATGTGGGGTATGCAGATAAAGGTTGACCAATCGACTATTTACGCTTCCTATTTTTCAAATACGGATCCCTGTTCAATAGGATATAATGAGCTCGGTAATGAAAAGCGGATAAATTCGCAGTTGTATGATGCGATGAATGACAGCGATGTGAGGAAATCGGTATGTGTCGGTGCCGACGGTGCGACATTGGAATGTGACAATGGTGAATTTGAAGTTCCTCCTTATACGGTGAATAAATTCCGTCTGCCGTCTTATGCCAACTGGTCCGGGGATTATTGTTATATGCGTGCAGCCGAAATGTATCTGATTGAGGCAGAAGGGTTGGCTCGCTCCGACCAGAGCAGAGAAGCAGCGAAAGTCCTGTATGAGCTGGTAAGTGCCCGCGATCCGAAATATAAGCTTCCGGATGTGACAGGGAATGCCTTGGTGGAAGAGGTGATGTTGCAGCGTCGTCTGGAACTTTTGGGAGAGGGATTCCGCTTTATGGATATGAAGCGTTTGAATCTGTCGCTTGACCGTACAGATAAGGGACATGAAGAGACATTCCTTAAGCCTGCGAAGGTGGATGCCGGCGATATCCGGTGGCAGTTCCTGATTCCGACACAGGAAATGACTTCGAATCCGAATATGGTGCAGAACGATTGATTCTATATGGAGCCGCTCTTGAACAGGGCGGCTTTTTTTTGTGTGGAATGATTAGGTTGTTTGCTTTTTTCAGTATATTGACCACTGAAATTAATGATGCGTTTGTTTATGAGTATTGATAGATGGGTGCTTTTGTGTTTGGTCTGTCTGACGACATTCTTTGTGGACAATTCAGTATTGGTGCCGGACATAATGGAGTCAAGAAATATAGTTACTGCCCGAGAAATGGTTTATGACGGCAACTGGATTGCTCCGACGATGAATGGTGAATTGCGCTTGGAGAAACCACCGTTGCCGACATGGCTGACTGCCGTTGTTGAGATGATAGCTCCTGACAATCTGGGGTGGCAACGCGGTGTGGCAGGCTTGGCAGCCCTCCTTTTGGTGTTCTACTTTTATTGTTTTGTAAAAAACATTTTAGGAGTTGCTCCTTTTGTGTCTGCGCTGATTTTGTGTACATGCCATAATGTGATACTGATGGGACGTACGGCATCGTGGGATATATACTGTCATGCATTTATGCTGGGGGCGGTATATCATTTGGCGGTGGCAATAAAAGGAATGGGCGGGAAGTGGCGTCATTGTATCGTGGCGGGTGTGCTGGCGGGTCTTTCCATCATGAGTAAAGGGCCGGTGTCTGTTTATGCTCTCTTGCTGCCGTTTGTTATAGCGTTTGCTTTTGTGATGCGACCTTGTATCAAGGGGTGTCGGGTTGCGATTGGCGTAATGTGTGTGATTGCATTGGTGGTGGGAGGATGATGGTTTGCATATATTCATTTATCTTATCCGAATGAACTGGCTGCGGTTGTGGAAAAGGAATCGGAGGCGTGGATTAGTTATAATGTACGTCCCTGGTATTATTATTGGAAGTTTTTTTTAGAATCGGGGGTGTGGGCAGGTCTGCTGATTACGGCAACTGTCCTGCCTGTATGGAATAGGCAATTGAGACATAATAAATTGTATTTATTGCCATTGTTGTGGATGTTGGTGGCACTTGTTTTGCTGTCCTTATTGCCGGAAAAGAAGATGAGGTACATATTCCCATTGCTCATACCTGCCAGTATGTTAATGGGGGAACTGGTAGATTGGTGGAAAAAAAGTTTTGTCTGTGGTGCTGTAAAAAGAACGGATAGTCTGATATTCCGCAGTAATGTTTGGCTCGTTGCAATTGCTGTGGCACTTTTGCCCGTTGCGGGATGGATATTTATGTTTAGTTGCGGGAAGATGACTTTGTTGTTGTGGTTTGTTGTGACTTGTATCTGTTTGGGTGTGGTTTTTGTATTGGTATGGAGCGGTCTGCGTATGCGGGTGTCGTATATGGAAAACAAAGGGACGGGGATATTGTTCTATTTTTTGGAACAATACCCCCGTCCCTTTGTTCTGACGATCTTTAATCCAATAAAGTATGTTCGATCAGTATTTTAACACCGATTACAATTAAGATAAGGCCTCCGAGTAGTTCTACTTTGAGGCCTTTGATTTTTCCGAACCGGAAGCCACAGATCACTCCGCTGAAAGAAAGGAAGAAAGTAGTGAAAGCGATAACTGAAGCCGGAAACCAGATGCCCGTTTTCAGAAAAGCCATACTCACGCCGACAGCCAGGGCATCGATACTGGTCGCTACGCCGAGGGTGAAAAGCATCCGGCTAGAAAAGGTAATCAGGTGGCTATCCTCTTCTTTGAAGGATTCGTAGACCATCTTTCCACCTAAATAACTCAATAAAACAAAGGCGATCCAGTGATCGAAATCGGTGATATAATTACTGAAATGAATACCCATCGCCCATCCCAGCCAGGTCATACCCCCCTGGAATATCCCCATGGTCAAAGCCATTTTCAGAGACTTCTTGATACAGAACGGTTTCATACATATGCCGCCACTGATACTGACCGCTAAACTGTCCATAGAAAGACCGATTGCAATTAATAGGATGGTGATAAAGCTCATTGTACAAAAATTGTTCTGCAAAGATAGAAAATAAAGTAAAAAGTAAAAGGTAAAAACGAAAAGGTGACTTACCTTTGTGATGAAATTAGTGGAAAAAATGGAACTACAGACTGTTGTCAAATTGGATAAACCTTCGTTTCGGATCGATTATTCGACCCGGCTCATGATGCTGGGTTCCTGCTTTGTCGAAAATGTTGGAGCGAAGCTGGAATATTTCAGGTTCAAGACGGATATCAATCCTTGTGGTATTGTATATAATCCCCTGTCTGTGGCTGATACGCTGGAGTTGTTATTGGCCGGTAAACGATTCTCGCAGGCCGATTTATTACGAAACGGGGAACTGTGGGTGAGTCTGAGCCATCATGGACGGTTTTCCGCCAGGGAAGCCGGGGACTGTTTACAGCGTATAAATTCCAGATTGGAAAAATCGGTAGCTCATTTAAAAACGACAAATGTCCTGGTGATTACCTGGGGAACTGCCTGGGTATACCGTCATCGGCAGTTGGGACGAGTCGTTGCCAATTGTCATAAATTTCCGGCCACTGATTTCGAGCGTTTCCGATTAAGCCCCGAAGATATCGAACAGGTGTATACCGATTTATTGTCCCGCCTGCACAGTCGTTATCCGGATATGAGGGTGCTGTTCACCGTGAGCCCTATCCGGCATTGGAAAGACGGAGCACATGCCAACCAGTTGAGTAAATCGACCTTATTGCTTGCCATCGACCGCCTGCAACAGCTCTTTCCGGATCATGTGTTCTACTTTCCTTCTTATGAGATCGTTTTGGATGAACTGCGTGATTATCGCTATTATGCCGATGACATGCTTCATCCGTCTCCGTTGGCTGTCCGTTATTTGTGGGAACGCTTTTCGGAGGCCTTCTTTTCTGCCGAAACGAAGCAGGTGATCACTGCCATCGAAGATATTACTAAAGACTTGTCACACAAGCCTTTTCATCCGGAGTCGGAAGCGTATCAACGCTTTTTAGGACAAATAGTGTTAAAAATCGAACGACTTAACGGAAAATATCCGTACTTAGACTTTCAAAAAGAAACAGAACTATGTCATATACGATTGAATCCATAGCCGAATATATCGGTGCACGCCGTGTCGGAGAGCATGAAGCGACGATTGATTGGCTACTTACAGATAGCCGCTCTTTGAGCTTTCCGGAAGAAACCCTTTTCTTTGCTTTGCCCACCAAACGTAATAATGGTGCACGCTATATCTCCGAACTATATGATCGGGGAGTGCGCAACTTCGTGGTTACGGAAGAAGACTTTAAGAGAATGGAGAATGGAGAATGGAAAATGGAGAATGCTATGCAGCAGGATGGTGCGCAGCCTACTCCCAACTCTCGACTCTCCATTCTCGATTTCTCCAATTTCTTGATCGTGGCGAATCCTTTGAAGGCTTTGCAGAAGCTGGCCGAGGCTCATCGGGAGAATTTCAAGATTCCGGTAATCGGTATCACGGGCAGTAATGGAAAGACCATTGTGAAAGAGTGGTTGCATCAATTATTGAGTCCGGACCGCTGCATTGTCCGTTCGCCCCGCAGTTATAATTCTCAGATCGGCGTTCCCTTGTCCGTCTGGCAACTGAATGAAGAAGCCGAATTGGGTATTTTCGAAGCCGGTATCTCCGAAATGGGGGAGATGGGGGCCTTGAAGCGCATGATTAAACCGACTATCGGTATTCTGACTAATATAGGCGGTGCCCATCAGGAGAATTTCTTCTCATTGCAGGAGAAATGTATGGAGAAGCTGACACTCTTTAAAGATTGCGATGTGGTGATCTATAATGGAGATAACGAGCTGATCAGTAATTGTGTGGCAAAGTCGATGCTGACAGCCCGTGAGATTGCATGGAGCTGCAAGGATATCGAGCGCCCTCTTTATATCAGCAAGGTGACAAAGAAAGAAGACCATACTGTGATTGCTTACCGCTATCTGGATATGGATAATATCTTCTGTATTCCTTTTATAGACGATGCTTCCATCGAAAATGCGTTGAACTGCCTGGCAGCCTGTCTTTATCTGATGACTCCTGCCGATCAGATTACCGAACGGATGGCACGGCTCGAACCGATCGCCATGCGCCTGGAAGTAAAAGAAGGCAAGAATAATTGTATACTCATCAACGATAGCTACAATTCGGACTTGGCTTCTCTGGATATAGCACTGGATTTCCTGGTACGCCGTTCGGAAAAGAAAGGACTGAAACGGACACTTATCTTATCGGATATTTTGGAGACAGGGCAGAGTACGGCTACGCTTTACCGTCGGGTAGCACAACTGATAAAGAGCCGGGGCATCAACAAGCTGATCGGTGTAGGAGCGGAGATTTCTTCGTGTGCCGCTCGCTTCGAAGGTACGCCGGAACGATACTTCTTCCCCGATACAGACGCCTTGCTAAGATCGGGCATTTTTAAAACCCTTCATTCGGAAGTCATTCTGATAAAAGGTTCCCGCGTATTCAACTTTGATCTGGTATCGGAAGAGCTGGAACTGAAAGTGCATGAAACGATTCTGGAAGTGAACTTGGGTGCGATGGTTGCCAATCTGAATCACTATCGCTCCATGCTCCGCCATCCGGAGACGAAAATGATCTGTATGGTGAAGGCTGCTGCCTACGGAGCCGGATCATACGAGATTGCCAAAACATTGCAGGAGCATCATGTAGATTACCTTGCTGTAGCCGTTGCCGACGAAGGCTCCGAACTGCGTAAAGCAGGCATCACCTCCTCCATTATCATCATGGACCCCGAACTGACATCGTTCAAAACGATGTTCGATTATAAACTCGAACCGGAAGTGTACAACTTCCATTTGCTCGATGCACTGATTAAGGCGGCCGAGAAAGAAGGAATCACCAACTTCCCGATTCATGTCAAACTGGATACGGGTATGCACCGTCTTGGTTTTTCCGTCGATGAAATTCCGTTGTTGATCCGTCGTCTGAAAAGTCAGAATGCGGTTATTCCCCGGTCGGTATTCTCTCATTTTGTGGGAAGTGATTCGGCGCAATTCGACTTCTTCACCCGTCAGCAGATTGAACTGTTCGAGAAAGGTTCGCAGGAATTGCAGGAAGCTTTCTCACACAAGATTCTGCGTCATATCTGCAATACAGCCGGTATCGAACGTTTTCCCGGTGCGCAGTTTGATATGGTGCGTCTGGGGATAGGACTCTATGGGGTAAGCCCGATCGACAATTCGATTATCAATAATGTAAGCACGCTTAAGACTACGATTCTTCAGATTCGGGACGTGCCCGGAGAAGATACGGTAGGCTATAGCCGGATGGGACATCTGACGCGTCCTTCCCGCATTGCGGCAATTCCTATCGGGTATGCCGATGGCTTGAACCGCCATCTGGGACGTGGCAATGCTTACTGTCTGGTGAATGGCAAGAAAGCTCCCTATGTAGGAAATATCTGTATGGATGTCTGTATGATTGACGTGACGGATATCGATTGCAGGGAAGGGGACAAAGCTGTCATCTTCGGTGACGACCTGCCGATAACCACACTTTCGGATAAGTTGGGGACGATCCCTTACGAAGTGCTGACCAGCATCTCGAACCGTGTGAAGCGAGTCTACTATCAGGACTAAAGCGCAGGCGGTAAAAACAGAATTATATGTAGTAGAATAGTGAATGGAAGACTATAAAGGTTAACGATGGATAAATGGGCGGTAAATGATAACGGGTATACTTAAATTATTTCCCGTTTCCCGTTTATAGTTTCCTGTTTTTCTTTTATAGTCTGCCGTTTTTCTTTATATTTGCACCAACTAATAAACCTCTATAATTAATAAACATATGACAAACTTATTATTGTTAGGCTTTTTGCCTAGTGGCTCTGAATGGATCATTATTGCTCTTGTTATTCTTCTCCTTTTCGGTGGTAAGAAGATACCCGAACTGATGCGTGGCTTAGGTAAAGGAGTAAAGAGCTTTAAAGATGGTGTGAACGAGGCAAAAGAAGAAATCAATAAGGCAAAAGACGAAATCGACGCACCGGCAGATTCAGCTAAGAAATAATAAGCAATGGCAGAAATGACCTTCTGGGATCATTTGGATGAGTTGCGTCGGGTACTTTTTCGTGTTATCGGAGTCTGGTTTGTATTGGCAATCGGCTATTTCGTAGCGATGCCTTATTTGTTCGACCATGTAATACTGGCGCCTTGCCATAATGATTTTGTATTTTACGACTTACTACGCTTTATCGGTCAGAAATTCGATTTGACTGATGAATTTTTTACGCAGGAGTTTAAGGTGAAGCTTGTCAATATCAATTTGGCAGCTCCTTTCTTTATACATATGTCGACAGCTTTCTGGATGTCGGTAGTGACGGCTATGCCCTATATTTTCTTTGAGGTCTGGCGTTTTATCAATCCGGCCCTTTATCCGAATGAGCGGAAAGGAGTCAGGAAAGCCTTGACCATAGGAACCGGTATGTTCTTTATCGGGGTGCTTATGGGATACTTTATGGTATATCCGCTGACACTCCGTTTCCTCTCTACCTATCAGCTGAGTTCGGAAGTCGAGAACATTCTGTCGCTCAATTCGTATATCGATAACTTTATGATGCTGATTCTCTGTATGGGACTGGCTTTTGAACTTCCGCTGGTGACTTGGTTGTTGTCTTTGCTGGGAGTCGTCAATAAGTCTTTCCTGCGCAAATATCGCCGTCATGCAGTTGTCATTATCGTAATAGCTGCCGCTATCATCACTCCGACGGGCGACCCGTTCACACTGAGTGTTGTGGCTATTCCGCTTTATCTGCTCTATGAAATGAGTATTCTGATGATAAAGGATAAGAAGGAAGTTCCTGAGTTGGAAGAAGAAGAGGAAGAAGAAGGCGTGGCAAAAGTCTGATAAGCCAATTATTTATCGTTCGTTTCCCCAAGTGTGTGTCAAAAGTCGATAGTAACTCAATTGAGGCTGACTTTTGACACACACATGTAATTTTTATCATATCCCTTTTGTCGTATGGAAAATGAAGGAAGAGAATCTTATGAAATTCTTTTAGCCGTTTGTAAGGCGGATCATTTGCAGCTGACTATTGGCTACAAACAGATGCGCGACTTGCTGGAAAGGCTTTGCCGCCTACAT
>OGME01002021.1_pt1 | contig 10307 bp, 9 predicted proteins | sample 1572981 | NCBI WGS metagenome assembly OGME01 (sample SAMEA2581902, study PRJEB24529) | metagenome | biome: Human gut stool | place: China | collected 2011
GCTGATTTCGACATTGAAAAAGCAGAGCGAGGCATTATTTACATTGATGAAATAGACAAAATTGCCCGTAAATCGGAAAACCCGTCTATCACCCGTGATGTAAGCGGTGAGGGTGTTCAGCAGGCATTGCTCAAAATTATTGAGGGTACTGTTTCCAATGTGCCTCCGCAGGGCGGCAGGAAACATCCGCAGCAGGAATTTTTACAGATAAACACAAAGAATATTCTGTTTATCTGCGGCGGTGCTTTTGACGGTCTTGAAAAGATTGTTACAAAGCGCAAAGGCACTTCTGTAATCGGCTTTGAGTCATTTATTCAGGATAAAAAAGAGCTTGACGAAACCTATTGGATGAAAGATGTTACTGCACACGATCTTGTTAAGTACGGCATAATTCCGGAGCTTATAGGCAGACTTCCCGTTATTACGGCTCTAAGCGGTCTTGATACCGACGCTCTTGTGCAAATCCTTACAGTTCCTAAAAATTCAATTGTTCAGCAGTATAAAAAACTCTTTGAGCTTGACAATGTTGAACTTGTATTTGAAGATGACGCTTTAAAAGCAGTTGCCAAAAAAGCGCAGGAACAGAGAACAGGTGCAAGAGGACTAAGAGGAATTATGGAGGGAATACTCACAAACCTTATGTTTGAAATTCCGTCCGATCCGACTATTGAAAGGGTAACAATCACAGAAAAGGTTGTAACCGAGGGCAGCGAACCCGAACTTCTCAGAAATGAAGACAAGGCGGCTGTTTCAATCAACTTAAAACAAGATGCAAAGAAGCGTCAAAAACGAAGCACAGCTTCTTAAAGTATTGTAAATAATTAAAGCTGTATTGCCGAAAAAACAATACAGCTTTTTTTGATTAGATTTAATTGTGAAATAAATTGTGATGGGAGGATAGAAAATGGACGATAGAAACGATAATTTAATACTTTTGCCCGTTCTGCCGCTCAGAGGACTTGTTGTTTTTCCGAAAGCGCTCATTCATTTTGATGTGGGAAGAAAGAAGAGCATCAGTGCTATAAATGCCGCTATGAAAAACGATCAGCTTATTTTTCTTGTTACACAGAAAGACGCTGCCGAAAACGACCCTGATATTACAAAATGCTACTCAACAGGCGTAGTTGCAAAAATTGTTCAGGTAATCAAACAGCCCGACAACTCAACAAGAGTTGTTATTGAGGGCAAATTCAGAGCCGGAATTGTAACTCCTGTATTCGATAAAAATTGTCTTATGGCCGAAGTTGAGCCGTATCCAGATAAAAAGTTTAAGCACACCTCCGAACAACTCGGTTTGATGCGTGCTGTCAGATTGGAATTTGAAAACTATGTCAAGGTAGCTCCTCGAGTTCCGAATGATATTATATTTAAAGTTGCCTCTTGTAAGTCTTGCGGCGAGCTTGCAGACTACATAGCTGACAACATTGTGCTTGATTATCAGTCAAAGCAGACCATTCTTGAAGAACTTGACCAAACCGAGCGACTGGATATGTTGCTTGATATTCTTATAAATGAAACTTATATTCTTTCAATCGAAAAAGATATTGTTCAAAAAGCAAGAGACAGAATTGAAGAAAATCAGCGTGATTATTTTCTAAGAGAACAGAAAAAGATTATTGAAGAAGAACTCGGCGAGGACGATAATCCGTCCGCAGAGGCAGAGGCTTACGCCGAAAGAATTTATGCTTTAGGTCTTGCCGAGGAATCAGAAAATGCGCTTATCAAGGAGTGCAAAAAGCTGATGCGTATGCCGTACGGAAGTCAGGAGGCGTCTGTAATCAGAACTTATCTTGACACAGTGCTTGACCTTCCGTGGAACACAGCTACCAAAGATAAAATTTCCGTTACCAAGTTAAGAAAAGAACTTGATAAATCTCACTTCGGACTTGCTAAAATCAAGGAAAGAATCATTGAGCAGCTTGCCGTTACAAAATTGAGAGGTTCGCAGGACGGTCAGATTATCTGTTTTGCAGGCCCTCCGGGTGTCGGCAAAACCTCGATTGCACAGTCAATAGCGAAAGCAATCGGCAGAAAGAGCCAAAGAATTGCCCTCGGCGGCGTGCGTGACGAGGCAGAAATCAGAGGTCACAGAAGAACTTACATCGGCTCTATTCCGGGCAGAATTATGACTGCCATTCAGAATGCAGGTTCAAACAACCCTGTTCTTATTCTTGACGAAATCGACAAACTTGCCAGCGATTACAAAGGTGACCCTACATCCGCTTTGCTTGAAGTCCTCGATTCGGAACAGAACAACAAGTTTGTTGACCATTATATTGATATTCCTTTTGATTTGTCTAATGTAATGTTCATTACAACAGCCAATGATGTATCACAAATTCCCGCACCGTTGCGTGACAGAATGGAAATCATTGAGCTTGACAGCTATACAAGAGAAGAAAAATTTAACATTGCTAAAAAGCACCTTGTTCCAAAGCAGCTTGAAAAGTGCGGATTTACCGCTAAAGAGGTTAAATTTACTCAATCGGCGCTGTATTTCCTAATTGATTTTTATACAAGAGAGGCGGGTGTTCGTACTCTTGAAAGATTAATCGGAAATGTGCTCCGTAAATGCGCAGTTAAAAAACTTGAAGACGAACAGGAAACTTTTAAAATTACAGACAAAGAAATTCTTGAAATGCTCGGACACAAGAAATTTACAACCGATAAATTGCCGTCAAAGGACGAAATCGGCACTGTAAACGGACTTGCTTGGACAAGCGTCGGCGGTGAACTTTTACCGATTGAAGTTGCGGTTATGGAGGGCACGGGCAAACTTGAGCTTACGGGTTCTCTCGGCGATGTTATGCAGGAGTCGGCAAAGGCTGCCGTTACTTGCATAAGAAGTCACGCAAATTCACTCGGAATTAATCCGCAGTTCTATAAAAATAAAGATATTCACATTCACGCTCCCGAGGGCGCTGTACCAAAGGACGGTCCTTCGGCAGGTATTACAATGGCAACCGCCATTTATTCAGCTTTAACAGGAAAGCCCGTAAAGCGTGATGTTGCAATGACAGGTGAAATTACCCTACGAGGCAATGTAATGCCGATAGGCGGCTTAAAAGAAAAGAGTATGGCTGCATATAAATCGGGCATTAAAACCGTTATCATTCCAAAGGAAAATGAAGCAGACCTTGAGGAAATAGACCCTGTTGTAAAGGAAAAAGTAAGTTTTATTCCTGTTACAAGTTTCTCGCAGGTAGTCCCGATTGCAATAGTCGATGTACCTGTAATTTCAGAAAAGCAATGGAACGCAGTTGCCGATAATACGGTAACTACCAAATCGGAAAACATCAGACAGTAGGGGTGAGGTAAATGAATTTTAACGAAGTACAATTTGAATTTGCCGCCGGCACAAAAGAACAGTTGCCAAAATCTGATATGCCCGAAATTGTTTTTTCAGGACATTCAAATGTCGGAAAGTCCTCCCTTATAAACAAACTTGTGCAGAGAAAAGCACTCGCAAGAGTCAGCGCCCAACCCGGTAAAACAGCGACCATAAACTTCTATAAATTAAGAGAATTTCGTATGGTTGACCTGCCCGGTTACGGCTACGCAAAGGTTTCAAAAAATGAAAAGAAACGCTGGGCTGAACTTGTAGAGGGATATTTTGCACAGGAAAGAAATATAAAATTGATTATCCAAATTCTCGATATGCGCCATCCTCCTACAGATGACGACCTTGAGATGGTGGACTTTCTTTACAGAAGTAATTACCCATTTGCTGTAGTGCTTACAAAGCGTGACAAGCTGAACAAAACAAACCAGAAACTACAGCTTGAATACTATCAGGATATTTTCAGCACAATCGAAGATTTACCTATGATAGAGTTTTCGGCACAGGACGGATATGGCAAAGAGGAAATAAAGGCTCTTATAGAGTCACATATTTTGCAGACCGAATAAAAGGCTGCGCAAGTAAATATCAGGAGGTATGAGAGAATGTTTGTAAATGATTGCTTAAACATTAACGAAAAAGGACATCTTACAATCGGCGGTTGCGACACAGTTGAGCTTGCAAAGGAGTACGGCACTCCGCTTTATGTGCTTGACGAAAACACAATCAGAACAACCTGCCGTTCATATGTTGAGTCTTTCAAAAAGTTCTACAACGGCAACGGTATGCCGCTTTATGCCAGCAAGGCGCTTAGCTGTAAGGAGCTTTGCAGAATTGCAAACGAAGAGCATCTCGGACTTGATGTAGTATCGGGCGGCGAGATTTATACAGCACAGCAGGCAGGTTTTCCTATGGAGAAAACCCATTTTCACGGCAACAATAAAACTGCCGCTGAAATTGAATTTGCACTTAACGCAGGCGTCGGCACATTTGTAGTCGACAACCTTTACGAGCTTGAGCTTTTAAACGAAATTGCAGGCAAACTCGGTAAAAAGGCAAAGATTTCATTCAGAATCAAGCCTGGTGTTGACGCTCACACACATAACTTTATCAGAACAGGTCAGATTGACTCAAAGTTCGGCTTTGCACTTGAAACAGGTGAGGCTTTTGAGGCTGTTAAAAAGGCTCTTAAATATGAAAATGTAAACCTTGCAGAACTTCACTGCCACATCGGTTCACAGATTTTTGATATTGAACCATTCGTTACAGCTGCAGAAATTATGATGGACTTCATCGGTAAAATCAAAGACGAGCTTGGTGTTACAATCAGCAACTTAAACCTCGGCGGAGGCTTTGGCATTATGTACGTAAACAGTGACGAGCCTGTTCCTTATGAGAATTATATGGAAAAGGTTTCTGTTGCTGTAAAGGCAAAGGCTGCCGAGCACAATGTGCCTGTTCCTTATATTTTCATTGAGCCGGGCCGTTCAATCGTCGGTGAGGCAGGTATTACGCTTTACACCGTCGGCGGTATCAAAGAAATCCCTGACATCAGAACCTATGTATCTGTTGACGGCGGTATGACCGACAACATCAGATATGCGCTTTATCAGTCTGATTACACAGTAGTAAACGCAAGCCACGCAGACAAAGAGGCTACACAGACTGTTACCGTTGCAGGTAAGTGCTGCGAAAGCGGCGACCTTGTACAGGAACACACACAGGTAGCTCCTGTTACAGTAGGCGATACACTTGCTGTTCTTTCAACAGGTGCATATAACTACTCAATGGCATCTAACTACAACAGAATCCCTCGTCCTGCTATTGTTATGGTAAACAACGGCAAGTCAAGAGTTATTGTTAAGAGAGAAAGCTACGAAGATATCGTAAGAAACGATATTTGATAAAAAATTAAAGGTCACTTTTGAGAAATCGGAAGTGACCTGTTTTATTGTGCAACGAACCGTCGACAATCAGTCGGCGGTAATTTTTTGCCTTAAAAGGGGATAGGTTATTCCTTGAAATTTTAAAATAAAATTATCATTTTAAAATCCGGACAATGAGTTAATTCTTAATCTATAAAATTTACATAACCGTTATTTATTGAATTTATCAAGACCGAGAATGTAATCACTTGACACTCTGTAAATCATACAAAGTGAAATCAAATGCTTTATAGGCAACTCACGCTTTCCGCTTTCATATTTGCTGTACTGTTCCTGCCTTGTATGCAGCAGAAAAGCAATCTCCGCTTGAGTATATCCGTTTGCGATTCTTAATTCCCTTAATCTTTTAGTGTAGTCCATAAAATCACCGCATTTCAAAATATTACTATTTGTATTATATCATTGTTTATGTGCATTTGCAACTAAAGTAAACGTTAAAAATTCAACTGACGAACTATACAAAACGATAAGTTAGTGTTAAAAACTTATTTCAAAGCAACTTGAGCACAAGCAACTTTCATAACTTAGGTAAAATATTTTTATTTTTGACAAAATAATAGCTAAATATTAACAAGTTTATAAACTTTATTTAAAAAACTTGCAAAACAGTTAAAAAAGTAGTATTATAAATATGTCGAAAGCCACAAACAATATTTAATTGTGGTAATGATAAATTGTTTTGAATTAATAAGGAGGAACATACAATGTCGTATGTAAGTGAACAGCTCGAAAAGCTTAAAGCAAAAAATCCAAATGAACCTGAGTTTATTCAGGCAGCTACAGAAGTTTTAACATCACTTGAGCCTGTATTTGAGGCTAATCCTAAGTATCAGGAGAACGCAATTCTCGAAAGAATCACAGAGCCTGAGCGTGTTATTATGTTTAGAGTTCCTTGGGTTGACGATAACGGCAAGGTACAGGTAAACCGTGGTTTCCGTGTACAGTTCAACAGCGCTATCGGACCTTACAAGGGCGGTTTAAGATTACATCCATCTGTAAACCTTGGCGTAATTAAGTTCCTCGGTTTTGAGCAGATTTTCAAGAACTCATTAACAGGTCTTCCTATCGGCGGCGGTAAGGGCGGCTCTGACTTTGACCCTAAGGGCAAGAGCGACAACGAAGTTATGGCTTTCTGCCAGAGCTTTATGACAGAGCTTTGCAAGCACATCGGTGCTGACACAGACGTTCCTGCAGGCGACATCGGTACAGGCGCTCGTGAGATCGGTTATATGTTCGGTCAGTATAAGAGAATCAGAAATGTATACGAGGGCGTTCTTACAGGTAAGGGCCTCAACTGGGGCGGTTCTTTAGCAAGAACAGAGGCAACAGGTTACGGTCTTCTGTACCTCACAGAGGAAATGCTCAAGTGCAACGGTAAAGACATCAAGGGTGCAACAGTTTGTATCTCCGGTGCAGGTAATGTTGCTATTTACGCTACACAGAAGGCTACTGAGCTTGGTGCAAAGGTAGTTACACTTTCTGATTCAACAGGTTGGGTTTACGATGCAGAGGGTATCGACCTTGACGCTGTTAAGGAAATCAAGGAAGTTAAGAGAGGCAGACTTTCAGAGTACAAGAACTACCGTCCAAATGCAGAGTACCATGAGGGTAAATTCGATTGGTCAGTTAAGTGTGATGTTGCTCTTCCATGTGCTACACAGAACGAGCTTAACGCTGACGATGCTAAGAGACTTATCGCTAACGGTTGCTATGCAGTAGCAGAGGGCGCTAATATGCCTACAACTCTTGAGGCTACAAAGCTCATCCAGGAGGCAGGTTTACTCTTCGCTCCTGGTAAGGCAGCTAACGCAGGTGGTGTTGCTACTTCTGCTCTTGAGATGTCACAGAACTCACAGCGCCTTTCATGGACATTTGAGGAAGTTGACGCTAAGCTCAAGAACATTATGGTTAATATTTTCCACAACATTGACAATGCTGCTAAGAAGTACGGCTATGAGGGCAACTATGTAGTAGGTGCTAACATCGCAGGCTTTGAGAAGGTTGCAGATTCAATGATTGCTCAGGGTGTTTGCTAATTAAATCCTTTAATAAATTCAAAATCCTGTCTGATTTTTCAGGCAGGATTTTTTATATGTTTATTTCGCTTTTATTGTAAGGCTCTTTATTTCATATGCTAATAATTCTGTTTTTACTGTGCAAAATACTTTTGAGGTGATTTTTATGGCTAAAAAAGGAATGCACAGAGCAGATAACATTTACGATAAAAATAAAAACAGAGCAGAGATTGTACCCGAATTGCAGGGCGGAGCTAAACTTAGCAACGAAAAAGCCAATCCGATTATTGCAGGCACAAAGCCGCCGTCACAAAAGGTGTATCACAGTAAACCGCACAGCGAAAGACCTATTTCAAATTTTTATTCTTATATAGACAACGACTTAGCAAGAGATAATCTTGAAAGCGATATTCCAAGCGCAGATTTGCAGGATTTGTAATCAGAAACGGCATACCATTTCAATGTTAAATTTATAGAAATGGTATGCCGTATTTTAAAACTTTTCTTCCTTATATTCCTTAATAATCGGGATAAATTCTTTTGCGTATTTTTCCTGCTTTTTAATACCGACACCGGATATTCTTAAGAAATCATTTTCGTTTGTCGGAAGTTTTGCGCACATATCACGCAAAGATGCGTCGCTGAATATAACATACGGAGGAACGCTGGCTTTATCCGCAAGATATTTTCTGCGCTCCTTAAGTTTGTCAAACAACACCTTATCGACCTCTGTATGCTGAATTTCTCTGTGCAGCTCCTCTTTAACGGCGAGGCGCATTGTAAGGCTTTTTTGCCCTTTCAAAATCGGATATGATTTTTGCGTTACCTTTAAAACAGGGTATTTGTCTTCGGTTTGAGTTATATATTCTTCGTCAATAAGCCTTGTTATAAGCTCGTTTATAACCGTTCTGCGCTTGTCACTCATTATGCCATATGTAGACTGATTATTTAACCTGTACTTGTAAATATTCTCGCTTTTTGAGCCTGCAAGCACGGCGGATATTGTAGAAGTGCCGAACCGCTGCCCTGTTCGTATAATGCAAGAAAGAATCTTCTGCGAATCTACCGTTACATCAGTAAGCTTGTATTCTTTAAGGCAAGCCGAGCAGTTTTTGCACTCGTTTGTGTGATATTCACCGAAGTAGTTTAGAATATAATTTCTAAGGCAGGTGGTAGATGTACAGTAACCTACCATTTCATTAAGTTTATAGTAATCATTTTTCTTGATTTTTTCACGCTGTTCTTCGGTAAGTTCGGCATTCTCGTCATTATTTTCAATAAAAAATTTTTGTGTATGAACATCACCGGGGCTGTACAGCAAAACGCAATCGGAGTTTTCGCCGTCACGACCTGCTCTGCCTGCCTCCTGATAGTAGTTTTCAAGATTTTTCGGCATATTATAATGCACCACAAAGCGCACATCGGGCTTATCAATTCCCATTCCGAAAGCATTGGTGGCAACAATTAGATTGCATCTGTCATTAATGAAATCGTCCTGATTTTTGCTTCGTATTTCATTGCTCAATCCTGCGTGATAAATCAGAGAATCATAGCCGTTTTCATTGAGAAAATCGCTGACTTTTTCTACATTTTTACGGGTAGCACAGTAAATTATTCCGCTCTGATTTTTGTGTTCGCTCACAATGGCGAGTAATTCTTTTTGCTTGTTTTGCGGACGCTTTACGGCGAAGAACAAATTTTTTCTGTCAAAACCCGTTGTTATTTCAAAAGGATTTTTAAGACCGAGCAGATTTAGAATATCCCTTTTTACAGCGTCGGTAGCCGTTGCCGTAAATGCGGAAACGACCGGTCTGTCATCAAGTTTAGAAATAAAATCGGATATTTTCAAATAGCTTGTGCGAAAGTCGTGACCCCATTGCGACACACAGTGTGCCTCATCAACCGCAATCAGAGAAATTTTTATACTGTTGCAAAGATTAAGAAAAGCGGGCGCTTCAAGCCTTTCGGGCGCAACATAAATCAGTTTGTATTCGCCTCGCATAGCGTTATAAATTGCTCTCGACTGTTGGGCGGGACTAAGCGTGCTGTTGATGTATGCCGCTCTGATTCCGTTTTAAGCGAAGTAACCTGGTCTTTCATCAGCGAAATAAGCGGAGAAATCACAATTGCAATTCCGTCCGACATAAGTGCCGGAATCTGATAGCAAATCGACTTTCCGCCGCCCGTAGGCATAATACAAAGCGCATCTCTGCCGTTTGAAATATTATCTATTATATTTTCCTGACCGTCACGAAACGAATCGTGGCCGAAGTATTGTTTTAGAAGTTCAAACTTATCCATAATAAATATTATATATAAAATCAAAATTATTTTCAAGCAAAGAGCCGAAAATGTTGATTATTAGCCGAAAATATTTTATACTATAGTTGTATTTTTTATTTGGAGTGATATTATGTTATTTTTAGAATATCCGAAATGTTCGACCTGCAAAAAGGCTAAGAATTTCTTAGACAGCAAAGGTGCCGATTACGAGGACAGACACATTGTTGAAAATAATCCGACAGCCGAGGAATTAAAGCAATGGCACGAAATGAGCGGACTTGACATTAAAAAGTTTTTCAACACAAGCGGTATGCTTTATAAGTCAATGAATTTAAAGGACAAGCTGCCGCAAATGTCGCTTGAAGAAAAATATCAACTGCTTGCAACCGACGGAATGTTAGTAAAACGCCCCATTCTCATTAACGGTGATAAGGTGCTTACAGGATTTAAAGAGGCAGAATGGGAAGAAATAATAGGATAAGGAGAAATTATGAAGAAATTTATATCTTGGAATGTAAACGGTTTAAGAGCCTGCGTAACAAAGGGCTTTCTTGACTTTTTTAATGAAGTAAATGCAGATGTATTTTGCTTGCAGGAAACTAAGCTGCAGGCAGGACAGATTGACTTGCAGCTTGACGGCTATCATATGTATTGGAACTACGCCGAAAAAAAGGGATACTCGGGCACTGCGCTTTTCACAAAAGAAGAGCCGATAAGCGTAAC
>OGME01002029.1_pt1 | contig 10259 bp, 8 predicted proteins | sample 1572981 | NCBI WGS metagenome assembly OGME01 (sample SAMEA2581902, study PRJEB24529) | metagenome | biome: Human gut stool | place: China | collected 2011
CAACCAATGCCGAGGTACTTGAAGGCTTAGTCGGCGAGCACCCTGCAATCAGCCAAATTCTTGAATATCGCTCGCTTTCTAAGCTTAAATCCACCTATTGCGACGGACTTTTAAAGGTTATTGCAGATGACGGCAGGATTCATACCCGCTTTAATCAGGTTGAAACAAGGACTGGCAGAATTTCATCTCTTGAGCCTAATTTGCAAAATATTCCGATTAGGACGGAGCTTGGCAGCCAAATGCGTAAATTCTTTATCGCAGGCGAGGGCAAAAAGCTTGTTGACGCCGACTACAGCCAGATTGAACTTCGTGTTCTTTCTGACCTTTCAAATGATAAAAATATGATTGACGCATTCAATTCGGGCGAGGATATTCATATGATTACCGCTTCTCAGGTGTTTAATCTTCCTGTTCAAATGGTTACCCCTCAAATGAGAAGCAGGGCAAAGGCTGTTAATTTCGGCATTGTTTACGGTATCGGCGCATTTTCTCTTGCAAAGGATATCGGTGTTTCAAATACACCGCTGTAATGGGCAAGATAATTTTAAAATAAAGAGGCTAAGCAGTATATTGAAAATTATCTTGCCCATTACAGCGGTGTAGACGATTATATGAAAAAGATGATTGACCTTGCAAAGGATAAGGGCTTTAGCGAAACATTATTCCACAGAAAAAGATATTTGCCCGAACTTGCTTCGTCTAACCATATGATGCGTGCATTCGGCGAACGTGTTGCAAGAAATATGCCTATTCAGGGCACTGCCGCCGATATTATCAAAATCGCAATGGTTAAGGTTGACGATAGGCTTGCAAAGGAAAATATGAAATCACGTCTTATTCTTCAGGTGCACGACGAACTTATCGTTGAATCACCGGAAAATGAGGCGCAAAGGGCGCTTGAAATCGTGTGTGAGGAAATGGAAAATGCCTGCAAAATGAAGGTTCTCCTTCGTGCAGACGGCAAAATCGGCAATACGTGGTTTGACGCTCATTAATGTAATATGATTAGTATAGAAAAATTCAATATAAAATATCTTGATGATGTTTATAAAATAGAATGTGCCTGCTTTGCTCACCCGTGGAGCAAAAAAGACCTTGAAAATCAGCTTTCGCTTGACACCTCTCACTTCCTTGTTGCACTTGAAAATGAAAAAGCAGTCGGCTATATGTGACTTCAGATTTTCTCCGGAGAGGGTTATGTTACAAATGTTGCCGTCTTGCCCGAATATCGCAGACGTGGCATTGCTCAAAGGCTTATATTTGCCGAGTTTGAAAATGGGATGGATTTTATAACTTTAGAGGTGCGCAAAAGCAATACCCCTGCAATAAGGCTTTATGAAAAAGCAGGATTTGAAAATGTCGGTATCCGCCCTCATTTTTACACTTCCCCCGACGAGGATGCTGTAATTATGACTAAGAATTTTGAAAAGGATAAAAATATATGATGGTTTTATTTTTTATGTTGTTGATAATTGTATTGGTTTGCGTTATAAAATATGCAGGCTACGTTAATTCGACATATTATAAAATTACTAAAAAACCGGTTCTTGCAATGAGAACCGATGTCGGAAGTTATGGCGAATACTGTATATTTAAATTACTCAAATCATATGAAAGCCAAGGAGCAAAATTTCTTTTTAACGTTTATTTGCCAAAGGGCGAAAATGAAACTACGGAAATTGATGTTCTTATGATTTGCTCTCAAGGTATATATGTTTTTGAAAGCAAAAATTACAGCGGTTGGATTTTCGGCAATGAAAAATATAAAATGTGGACTCAAACCTTGCCGCAAGGTAAAGGCAGACCGTCTAAAAAAGAAAAATTTTTAAACCCGATTATGCAAAATAAATTACATATTAGGTGTTTAAACGAATATTTGAAAGAGGAATATCCTGTTTATTCGGTTATTGCATTTTCGCAACGATGCGAGCTTAAGAAAATAGAGCTTGTAAGTGATAATGCCGCTGTTGTAAAGAGAAATGATATACTGAAAGTGCTTGCCAAAAACTCAAAATATGTAGGACAATTAGACGAAAAAACAATATCGGAAATTTATGACAAATTATATCCGCTTACACAGGTAAGTGAAGAGGTTAAAAAGCAACATATAGAAAATATAAAAAAGGAAACAGAAAATGAAAATTTTGGGAATTGAGTCCTCTTGTGACGAAACGGCATGCGCTGTTGTTGAGGACGGACGAAAAGTATTATCAAATATTGTTGCAACCTCGCTTGAGGAGCATAAGCTCTACGGCGGAGTTGTGCCTGAAATAGCATCAAGGCGGCACGCTGAATCAATCAGCGGCGTCGTTAAAGAAGCGCTTGAAAAGGCTGATTGCACTATGGATGACATTGAAGCGATTGCGGTTACTTATGCACCGGGGCTTATAGGTGCGCTTTTGGTGGGCGTTAATTTTGCAAAAGGTTTATCGTTTGCAACAGGTACTCCGCTTGTGCCCGTTCATCATTTGAGAGGTCATATTGCATCGAATTACATTTCAAGCGATGTTAAGCCGCCGTTTTTGTGCCTTGTTGTCAGCGGAGGCCATTCGCATATTGTTGCGGTTAACGATTATACGGATTTTGAAATTATCGGCAAAACACGTGATGATGCGGCAGGCGAGGCGCTTGATAAGGCAGGCAGGACTATGGGCCTTGCATATCCCGGCGGAATAAGCATTGACAAAATCAGCAAGCAGGGAAATGAAAATGCTTTTAAATTTCCTCATCCGAGAGTTACGGGCAGTGAATACGATTTTTCGTTTTCAGGTCTTAAAACAAGCGTTATCAACACCGTTCATAACGCAAAGCAAAAGAGCGAAGAAATAAATATACCCGACCTTGCGGCTTCGTTTCAAAAAAGCGTTGTTGATTGCCTTATTCAAAATCTTGAAAAAGCGGCAATTGACAAAAACTTCAAAAAAATTGTAATAGCAGGCGGTGTTTCTGCTAATTCTAAATTAAGAAGAGAAGCAGAGAAGCTTTGCCAAAAGCATAAATGGCAGCTTTATTTGCCCGAACTTAAATATTGCGGCGACAATGCGGCAATGATTGGCTCGCAGGGCTATTATGAGTTTATAAGCGGTGTTGAGGCTGACGAAAGTCTTAATGCTTATGCCACAATGCCTATCGACGAAGCGTACAAAAGCAGTAATTGACAAAAAATTCACATAAAGTGATTAATTTGATTTTATGTTATTGTTACATTTTAATGAATTTTTGGCAGTTCTATTGAATTTTAAGGATTTTTTGGTATAATTAATGAGAATGAAATTGGGGAACTTTGATTGTTTTTCAATGAGTTCAATTTGTTTGTAAATAATTTCAAAGGAGAATAAAGATATGGAAACAAATCTTACTTCTAACAAGTCACTTCTTGATTGGCTTGACGAAAAAGTAGAACTCCTTAAGCCATCAAACATTGTATGGATTGACGGTTCAAAGGAACAAATCGACGCTCTTAAAAAAGAGGCTGTTGAAACAGGCGAAATGATTAAGCTTAACGATGAGCTTCTTCCTGATTGCTATCTTCACAGAACAGCAGAAAACGACGTTGCACGTGTTGAGGACAGAACTCTTATCTGCACAACTAAGGAAGAGGATGCAGGTCCTACTAACCACTGGATGGCTCCTGATAAGTGCTACAAGATGCTTTATGACATCGCAGCAGGCTCTTATGAAGGCAGAACAATGTATATCATTCCTTATTCAATGGGCCCTGTAGGTTCACCTATGTCTAAGATTGGTATTGAGATTACTGACTCAATCTACGTTGTTCTTAATATGAATATTATGACAAGAATCGGCAAGAAAGTTCTTGATACTCTCGGCAATTCAAACGACTGGGTACGTGGTATGCACTGTAAATGTGACGTTGACCCTGAGAATAGATGGATTTGTCAGTTCCCTGAGGATAACACAATCATTTCCGTAAACTCAGCTTACGGCGGAAACGTACTTCTCGGTAAAAAGTGCTTCGCTCTTCGTATTGCTTCTTACCTTGGTAAGAACGAGGGCTGGCAGGCAGAGCATATGCTTATCCTTGGTCTTCAAAAGCCAAACGGAGAAATCAAGTATATCTGCGCTGCATTCCCATCAGCTTGCGGTAAGACAAACCTTGCAATGCTTATCCCACCTGAAGGATATCAGAGAAAAGGCTACAAGGTATGGTGCGTAGGCGACGATATTTCTTGGATTAAGAAGGGTAAGGACGGACGTCTTTATGCTATCAACCCTGAAAATGGATTCTTCGGCGTTGCTCCCGGTACTAACGAGAAGTCTAATCCTAATGCTCTTGCATCAACAAAGAAGGGCACAATCTTTACAAACGTTGCTCTCAACCTTGATAACAATACAGTTTGGTGGGAAGGTCTTGACAAGAATCCACCTACAAATGCAATTGACTGGAAGGGCAATCCTTGGAACGGTCAAACAAGCGAGGAAAAGGGTGCTCATCCAAACTCAAGATTCACAGCTCCTGCTGTAAACTGCCCTTGCATTTCATCAGAATTTGAAAATCCAAACGGTGTTCCTATTTCAGCATTCGTATTCGGCGGTCGTCGTGCTAAGCTCACTCCGCTTGTATATCAGTCAAAGAGCTGGAATCACGGTGTATTCGTAGGCTCAATCATGGGCTCTGAAACAACTGCTGCAGCTACAGGTCAGGTTGGCGTTATTCGTCGTGACCCTATGGCTATGCTCCCATTCTGCGGCTACAATATGGGCGATTATTGGAAGCATTGGATTGAAATCGGCGAAACTCTTGACGAGGATAAGGCTCCTAAGATTTTCAACGTTAACTGGTTCCGTAAGGACGACGAAGGCAACTTCTTGTGGCCGGGCTTCGGCGATAACCTCAGAGTTCTTGATTGGATTATCGACCGTTGCGAGGGCAAGGTTGACGCTCAGGAAACAGCTATCGGTTATCTTCCTTATGCTAAGGATATCAACCTTGACGGTCTTGATATGACTGAGGCTGACCTTGAGAAGATTCTTGACGTTGATAAGGACGCTTGGAAGGAAGAACTCAAGGGCGTAGACGAGCTTTATGCTAAGTTCGGCGATAAGCTTCCTAAGGAGCTTGAAGACGTACTTGAAGAAGTTAAGTCAAACCTTGACAAATAATTATATCTTTTGAAATAATATAATACAAAACACGGTACAAAATTTTGTACCGTGTTTTTGTTTTAGTTTTTTGTTTTAAATATTATAAATTATTTTTCTTTTTTATTCCGACTAAAAATGAAAGTGAGACGATAAACGTGATTGCTTCGGCGACGGGGAATGCAAGCCATACGCCTGTCATTTTGAAGAGATATGAGAGCAAAAATACGCTTGCGATAATCACAACAAAGCCACGCATAATTGAAATGATAAAAGCCGGAGCCGCCTTGCTCATAGAGCTGAATGCAAGGGACAGGAAAATATTAAGCCCTGCAAAAATGAAGCCTATAAAGTAAATTCTCAAACCTTTGACCGCATAATCGGTAAGTGCGTCAATATGCTCGCTGTTGAAAACATTTGCGATTGGGGCAGCAAAAATATTTACGGTTACTATTATTATTCCTGCAAGGCAAAGGCAGGTGATAATGCCGAGCTTGAGTATTTTTGAAACATTTTCGTTTTCGCATTTAGCGTAATATTTGCTGATAAGCGGCTGCGAGCCTTGCGCAACACCGTTGAATACAGACACGGCAACGAGCGAAATATTAGCAACAACGCCGTAAGCCGCAACGCCGATATTGCCGACTAATTTTAATATAATCATATTAAACGCAACGGTGATTACACCTGAGGAAAATTCGCCTACAAAGGCTGAAACACCGAGCTTTGCGCAGTTAAATAATTTAACGAAAGACGGCACGCAGGGCTTAAAGCTTATATTGTTTTTCTTTGAGAAAAAGTGAATACAGCAGATTGCACAGCCTACAACAGGACTTAAAGCCGTAGCCAAAGCCGCACCTGCCATACCCATTTTAAGCGGAAACATAAGCACCCAGTCCATAACAATATTGAAAAGGCTGCTTATAACCGTAGCCGCCATTGCGATTGACGGTGCGCCGTCATTTCTGACGAATGCATTGCAAATGTAATTCCACATAAAAAGCGGAGTAAAGCACATAAATATTTTTGTGTAAGGTGTGCCGACTTTTACAATCTCACTGCTTCCGCCCAAGATTGCAACAAGTTTATCGGGTATAAAAACACCGATTGCCATAAAAATCAAGGCGAAAAGCGTTGTGAAAAATATTGCATTGAAAAAATATCTGTTATTTTTTTCTCCCTGATTTTTAGCTATTGCAAATCGGATTGCCGAGCCTACGCCAATCATTGAGCCTATGGCAAATATTAAATTATATAAGGGTAATACAAGATTTAATGCGGTAATGCCGTTGGCACCGACTGCCTTTGATATGAAAAAGGTGTCAGCCAAAATGTAGCACGACATTCCAATCATGGCAAATACGTTTTGCGATACGTATTTTGCAAACTCTTTTGACGCACTTTTGCTTTTCATAATAGATTCCTTTACTTGTTTATATATTATGGCGATTTTAACATATATATATTTAATTGGCAAGTGATATTTAAAATGTTGTGTTTTTATTTATTTAACATATTATTTAATAATGTTCATATTTATTTCACACGCAGTATATTTATGAATATTATAGTTGTAGTTGCAAAGGGAAAGGTGCTACTTCCCGATGCGTATAAAATATTTTTCATCCTTACCTCCTCTTTTTTATATTGATAAAAAGAATAGAAACACCGAGACGTAAAAGCCTCGGTGTTTTTATTTTGCGTAAAAAGGCGGTCAGCATTGCTGATTGAGAAATAATCCCTCCACCGCTTACACGGTCCCCCTCCCTTTACAAGGGAGGCTAAAATTCGATTTTCGTTTGTTTATAATCCTTATCGTGGGCAGTTAGCACCGCAACGCAGTTTTCGTTTTTATACATTTTATTAAGCCAACGAAGAGAAATTTTCATATTTTGAATATTATGTATCGGGCCGGAAAGAATAAGCTCGCTCCACGATTTTTCGCTTATTCCGTTGTCGCCGGCAATTACTGCCATTTTGCCGTTTTGCTTAATCACAACGCAAACAGAGCCTGCCGAATGACCGGGAGTATAAACAATTCTGACGCTTCCGTCGCCGAATAAATCGCAGCTTTTGCCGAAAGGTGCACGGGAGTCATAATTCATTTCAATCGGCTCAATTTCAACACCCTGCCAAAGCGCTTTACGGTATCTTGGGTTTGGAAGAAGCGATATTTCAAGTTCTTCTTTTGTTGCATAAATGTGTTTTGCACCCTTTAAATCTTTAAGCCCGCTTACGTGGTCGCAGTCAAGATGAGTTAAAATTACCGCATCAAGCTGCTCTGGAGTAATGCCGAGTGCGCCAAGCTGCTTTGCAACGCTGTCGTTAAGAGTAACGGTGGGCTGACTTGAAAAGTAAAGAGCAAGCCCGAGATGATGCCGTGGGTTTATGGCGCATTGCTCGCTCCAGCCGGTATCAACAAGAACGTTTTTGCCGTTTATTCTTATTAAAAATGCTTTGACGGGCACGTCGTTTCTGCCTTTTTTGCTTTGAAAAAGACCTGTATAAGCAAATTTTCCGCTCTTGCTGTCCCTGTCATGAACGGCACTTGATACAAGCATTTTGCCCGTTTGCAGTACGTCGATTTCAGCCATAAATTCGTCCCTCTTTTGCCTATAATATAATAATATAATATCATATTTAGCTTATTCGTTCAACAGAATTTATACTGATTTATATATTTGTAAAAAAGTTATTTTGAAAGTGACAATCTTACTTTGTTTTGATATAATATAGAAAGCAAAAGGAGTTGGTAGCGTGAAAAATATGCTTGATTATATAGAGGAATACGGTAATTATTCATTTAAAGAAAAGCCTTTTAATGAAATAGATAATCTTATATTTTCACAGCTTGCGTATACGGATTTTAAAAATATTGCAGATAAGCAGAGTGTGTCGCTGTTAAAGGGCGCAAAGCTGTTTTTTGCAATGTATACTCAGCAGGAGATTGACGAGCTTATTGCAATCAGTGCAAAAAGTGCCGATTTGCTCAGGCGTTGCAGTATGGCAAAGAGGTTTCAAAATATTATTTTATGCGATTATATTAATAATGTAAGCGACGATATCGACAAGCAATTTTCAGCAATCCATTTTCTTCTTGATGACGGGTGCGACGTTGTTGCATTCAGGGGAACCGACGTTACGGTTACGGGTGTTAAGGAGTCGGCAATGCTTTCCTATATGTTTCCCGTTCCTGCGCAAATCGAGGCTTTGTATTATTTTCAGGAAACGTGTATGCGCCATTCGGGTGATATAATTCTCTGCGGTCATTCAAAGGGCGGGAATCTTGCCGTTTTTGCCGCAGTTAATTGCTCAAATTCGCTTAAAAAAAGGCTTAAGGCGGTTTACGAGGACGATGCGCCGGGCTTTCCGAAATATTTTTTTGACAGATACGATTATTGTCAGATTAAAGATAAAATTCATTTCTTTACCCCGCAAGGCTCAATTATCGGCAGAATGCTTTTTCATGATACCGAGCCTGCTATTGTTCACAGTGAAAATTCGGGTCTTAAGCAGCATCAGGTCTCTTCTTGGGAGGTTGACGGTGACCGTTTTAAATATGAGGAAAAATATGATCGTACAAGTGATTTTGTAAGCGATTATATAAATGAACTGATTGATTATATCTCCGACGAGGAGCTTGAACTTTTCTTTGATACACTTGAATATGTTGCCGAGAATATAGGCATTGAGGATTTTTATGATATCAAGGAGCTTGATATCATAAAAGTGTTCGGTTTGATTGACTCTATTACAACTCTTGATGACGAACATAAAACGAAATTTAAGCAAATTTTGAAAAAAGTTATAGCGGATTTCACAAAGGAGTATTTGTCTCAAAAAACCCAGACATATAAGAATATTTTAGAAAGCTTTTCATTGAAGAAAAAAGAAAATACAGACGGCAATACGGATAAAAATGAGGTAATAGCAGACGGCAGGGAGAGATAACGTAACTTTTTGCTTTATTAGTATTGAAAAATGAAATTAACGTGCTATAATATTTTTTATAGAATTATTATAATTATAAATTTCATAGGCATTGGGTAAAAGTCTTTGCCGTAAATATAGGAGATGTTTAAAAATGCAAAAGAAAGATATTGATTGGTCAAGCCTTGGCTTTGGCTATGTTAAGACTGACAAACGTTTTGTAGCTCACTACAAGAACGGCAAGTGGGACGAAGGTCAGCTTGTTGAGGATGATACTATTACACTTAACGAATGTGCCGGTGTACTTCAGTATGCACAAACTTGCTTTGAGGGTCTTAAAGCATATACAACTAAGGACGGCAGAACTGTTTGCTTCCGCCCTGACCTTAATGCAAGCCGTATTGCAGATTCTTGCCGTGGACTTCAAATTCCGGTTGTTCCTGAAGAAATGTTTTTAAGAGCTGTTAAAGAGGTTGTAAAGGCTAATGAGGCTTGGGTTCCTCCTTTTGGCAGCGGTGCTACTCTTTATATTCGTCCGTATGTTTTTGGCGTTAATCCTGTTATCGGTGTTAAACCTGCAGATGAGTATGAGTTTAGAATGTTCTGTACTCCGGTAGGTCCTTATTTCAAGGGCGGTGCAAAGCCTATCACTATCCGTGTATCTGACGTTGACCGTGCCGCACCTCACGGTACAGGTAATATTAAAGCAGGTCTTAACTATGCTATGTCACTTCATAACATTGTTGACGCTCATGAGCATGGCTTTGACGAAAATATGTATCTCGACCCTGCAACAAGAACAAAGGTTGAGGAAACAGGCGGCGCAAACTTCCTTTTTGTAACTAAGGACGGCACTGTTGTTACTCCTAAGTCGGATTCTATTTTACCGTCAATCACCCGTCGTTCACTTATGGTTGTTGCCGAGAAGTATCTTGGCCTTAAGGTTGAACAGAGAGAGGTTTATTTTGACGAGGTTAAGGATTTTGCAGAGTGCGGCCTTTGCGGTACTGCAGCTGTTATTTCTCCTGTCGGCAAGATTGTAAACCACGGTGAGGAGATTTGTTTCCCATCAGGTATGGAAGAAATGGGTCCTGTAACCAAGAAACTTTATGAAACTCTTACAGGTATCCAAATGGGTGAGATTTAAGCGCCTGAAGGCTGGATTTGCGAAATTAAATAAGTTAAAAATTTCATCGGGGTCCCCGAAAAGCGTGAGCTTTTTGGGG
>OGME01002035.1_pt1 | contig 10213 bp, 5 predicted proteins | sample 1572981 | NCBI WGS metagenome assembly OGME01 (sample SAMEA2581902, study PRJEB24529) | metagenome | biome: Human gut stool | place: China | collected 2011
TTGCGGACAGCCCCATTGTCCGTCTCTGCAACGCCATCATTCCTGCCACGCTTGGACAGGAGGATTTAGAAGAGGTCTTCACATGGGCAAGGTTTTTCAACGAGATCGGGATTTCTGCAAAGCTGATGAATCATCCGCTGACCTAAGAAATGTGCTGTCATACTACCTTGAAGGTGAAAATATGGAACTGAAATCATATCAGAAAAAGGTGATAGCGGACTTGACCCGCTATCTGGAACTGCTGAACGAAACAAGGAGTGACGCAGCGGCGTTTCGCCTGTTTTGGCAGGAGAAATCAGCCCCGACTTTAGGGCTATACCAAAATGTGATACCCGGTGTCCCGAACCTCTGCTTCAAGATGCCGACAGGCGGCGGTAAGACCTTTATCGCCTGCAACGCCATTCGCCCGGTGTTTGACGCGCTCCCCGTCACCAAGACGAAAGCGGTTGTCTGGCTTGTCCCGTCAGAAGCCATCCTGACGCAGACGGCGAAAGCCCTGAAAGATACGTCCCACCCCTACCGTCAGAAAATCGACGTGGATTTCGGTGGGCGCGTGGAGGTCTACACCAAGCAGGAGCTTTTGAACGGTCAGAACTTCAACCCCACTGCCGTAACGGAGCAGCTTTCTATTATGGTGCTGTCCTACGATTCGTTCCGCACCAGCAGAAAGGACGGGCGCAAGGCGTTTCAGGAAAACAGCAATCTTGCGGAGTTCCCCAAAGTGCTGGGAAAACCTGACAGCCCCATTGAGGGCGCGGACGAAACCGCCCTGTTCCAGATCATCAATCAGCTTAACCCTCTTGTCATCGTGGACGAGAGCCACCACGCCCGTTCGGATTTGAGCCGGGAAATGCTGGCAAATTTCAATCCGTGCTTTGTGCTGGACCTGACCGCCACGCCGCGCAAGGACAGCAATATTATCTCCTATGTGGACGCGGTACAGCTAAAGACCGAACACATGGTAAAGCTGCCCGTCATCGTCTACAACCGCGACAGTCAGGCAGAGGTCATTCTGGACGCAATCGACCTGAGAAACAAGCTGGAAGAACTCGCCGCAGCCGAATATGCCGTGAGCAAGAAGTATATTCGCCCCATTGTGCTGTTTCAGGCAGAGCCGAAAGGCAAGGAAGAAGCCACTACCTTTGAGAAAATCCGCGAAAAGCTGATTGGCTATGACATCCCCGCAGAGCAAATCGCCATCCGCACAGCGGACGTGAACGAGCTGAAAAACACCGAACTCATGTCCGCAGACTGCCCGATTCGCTATATTATCACGGTCAACGCATTGAGCGAGGGATGGGACTGCCCCCTTGCCTATATTCTTGCGTCTATTGCCAACAAGACGAGTCAGGTTCAGGTGGAGCAGATTTTGGGACGTATCCTGCGTCTGCCCCACACCACCCAGCACAGGCAGTCATCCCTGAATATGTCCTATGTGCTGACATCTTCCAATGATTTCAACGAAACCGTAAAAGGCATCATTCAGGGCTTGAATGACGCAGGTTTCAGCGATAAGGATTATCGCGTTTCCGAGCCGCCTACGCCGAAAGCCCCTGACCCGGTGCAAATCATGATTGACAATGGGTGTTCCAAAATGGAAACCCCTTTGGAATCGCCCGAAGAGGACGTTTCCGGTGTGGATTGGAAGTTAGTCAATGAAGAATACCAGCGGCGCAGAGAAGCGGAGAAATCACCTGAAACCACCCCGAAAGCCGACAGTATGCTATCCGAAGCGGAAAGCGCGGGACAAGCCTACAATGCCGCAATCCAGCAGTCGGGCAATGACCCCTATCTGCAAAAAACGCCGTGGGAGGTGCGGGAACAGATGCCTACATTCGCTGTCAAGCCGGAGTTCCGGGAAGATATTGAGCGCCTTGTCATCCCGCAGTTCTTTGCAGCTATTCCGGATACGCTGTTTACGGATGGTTCTCATGTGCTGCTGGATGAAGCGCAGCTTTCCGAGGGCTTCACGCTGAAAAACAAGGACTGCGACATTGATTTTGCCGCAGCGGACGATGGAATCGTTAAGGTGGATATTGAGAACAAGGAAAACGGCTTGCCCCGTGTATTCAAAATGTCCAGCCCGGAGCAGCAATATTTCAAGGAATACTTCAACAGTCTGCCCCCGGAAAGCCGGGTACGCCAGTGCAAGGAAATGATGCTCCGTCAGCTTAACAAGCTGAATGGCGTGGACGCTGCCGAACTGAAAGCCTACATAGAGCGTATTGTCGGCAACATGAGCAAGGACCAGCTTGCAGCAATGGAGAAAGTGCCGCTTGGCTATGCAAAGAAAATCAAGGACAAGGTGCAAGCCCTGTTGGAGCAGCATTGCCGGGAGAACTTCTCCGACTGGCTCTCCACCGAACGCATTGTATGCTTGCCGTATTATCGTCTGCCAGACGCAATTCATCCCGCTGCGCATACGAACATCTACGCGAAATCGCTGTATCAAGCAGAGGACGGCGATATGAACAAGCTGGAACAAAAGCTGATTATGGAATTGACCGCCTTGCCGAATGTGCGCTGGTGGCACAGAAACATTTCCCGTCAGGGCTTCTGTATCAACGGCTATATCAATCACTATCCTGATATTCTGATTATGACGGAAAAGGGCAAGGTCATCTTTGCGGAAACTAAGGGCGAACACCTGAAAAATGATGACAGCCGGGAGAAAATCGACCTCGGCACAATGTGGAGCGGTCATGCAGGAAACCAGTATCGGTATTTCATGGTGTTTGAAAAGGATGCAGACCTGCCAAAAGGAGCAGTCAGCATGAGCAAATTTGTTGAGATTGTCGCGGCGCTGTGAATCCCGTTTCTGGGCGATTCTGACAGACGGCAATGACGCACTGTTCATATCAGCCCCTATGCGGTTTTGCGGAACCGAACGGGATTGCGCCAATCCGCAAAAACCTTTCCCGTTCCGAACACTGGGAACACTGTACCGTAGAGCGCGATTCCGTGTAATGAGTATGCAAATCGGGAAATAACTTTTCGGATTTCACAAGCATTGATTTATGCGGCGGTTTTTAGAGTGGTAATTGGGGTTTATTCTGCCGTGGAGGTCGATAATATCTACCCCTGATTTTTCATCACCTATGGTGTGAAATAAGCCCCTGTCTCGACGCTGTGATTACGACGGAGAAACATTTTGATCTCCTTACAAGTTCATACAGATTCAGGCAGCAGGAGCAATTCTGCTGCCTTTTTCTTTGGGTGACTGTTCCGCTTACCTCGCGTATGTGGATTGTCATAATTTTCAAAAAGGAGCGTGGTAGTAATGAAATTGGAAATCGGTCAAAGGAGGTGGTGTGCCGATGCAAAGCAGAAAACGCAGACGGATTCTGATGCAGGAGGCGGAATATGGCAAAACCGCTTGACCCCAAAGCGATAGAGGTAAAGCGACAGACCGGAAGCAGAGCCGAGCGCAGAGAGCAAAAACGCCGCCAGATGCAGGACGAAATTTCTTATAACCAGCGTGGAAATGGCGTTATTATTATCCCACCGCAGAAACGGCGGGAACTTGCAGAGGAGCCGCCCAAACTCCGTGTTGCGGCGTACTGCCGCGTCAGCACACAGGAGGAACAGCAGGTCGGCAGCTTTGATATGCAGATCCACCATTTTACCAAGAGGATTGAGGCAAATCCGCAATGGGAGCTGGTTGAGATTTATCAAGACGAGGGCATCAGCGCAACTACCGTTGAAAAACGTCTTGGCTTTCAGAAAATGATTGCCGACGCAGTTGACGGGAAGATTGACCTGATTCTCACCAAAAGCATCAGCCGTTTTGGTAGAAATATCGTGGATATTCTGGACAATCTGCGAACGCTTTCTGCGCTGAACCCGCCCGTTTCCGTTGAGTTTGAGACAGAAGGAATCGCCTATACCGGCGATGGGCGGAATAATCTGCTGATCTCGCTGCTGGCAGCCTTGGCTGAAATGGAGTCCCAGCAAAAGAGCGAGGCAGTTAAGGCTGGTATCCGCTGGCGCATGGCGGAGGGCATCTACAAGTTCTCCGTTCAGAATACGCTTGGCTTCTATCGTGATCATTTCGGGCGGCTTGTCATTGAGCCGACCGAGGCAAGAATTGTTGAGTACATCTATGAAAGCTGCTTGGAGGGCGCAACCCCGGCAGAAATCGCCGCCGCACTGACAGAACAGGGTATCAAATCTCCAATGGGGAACGATCTCTGGTCTGCCGGTACTGTCCGCAGCATCCTCCGAAATGAGAAATACTGCGGTGATGCTTTGATGCAGAAAACCTATACCAAGGATTTTCGCACCCATAAATCCGTCAAAAATACGGATTTGAATATGTATTTCAAGGAAAATCACCACACAGCGATTATCAAAAAAGAGGATTGGATCAAGGTACAAAAGCTACTGTCAGAGCGGCACAGCACAGCAAAACGAACTACATTGCGCCGTTTAAGCAATCACTTCGTCGCATACCGCGTAAAGGATGGTCTTTTCAAGGGCTATCTGATTATGGATTCCCGCTGGTCTTTTATGGAACGTCAGGAGTTTATGAAAATCGTGGATGAGGCGCAAAACACTATGAAATGAAAGGATTTTTACTATGAACTTCGATTTTTCCGCTTTGAACTTTGAAACCATCGACTCCAACATCAACGCCTACCCGGATATGTTCCTGAATCAGAACGGCGTGACTTTCACTAAGAAAGTGCTTGAGGACTTGAGCTATCCCGCCTACGTTTTGTGTCTGCTGGATGCGAAAGCGAGGGTATTTGCGATCCGTTCCTGCAAGAGCAACGAACCGAAGGGATTCAAGTTCTCCAAGCCGAGAGGCGAACAGAAAGGTGTTGTTACGATCTCCAACAAGAATCTGCTTGACCCGCTTCGCGCTGTCACCGGCGAGGACTGGATTCCCGGCAAGCGTTACAGGGTGCGCGGGTTCTGGGTTGCCGATGCAAAAACCATGTGCTTTGACCTCAATGAGGGCGTTCAGGAGGACTTTCGTCCTGTTACGCCGAGCAATGATGCAGAATAATCCCTGATTTTCAGGGAGAAAAGGGAGAGCCAGAGAGCAGCGGCAAGCCGCCTGAGCGAGAAAGCCACCTCTCCCTTTTCTCCCTCGCTGCGGCTATGGAAACCGTGGAAAACCGCAAGCGGTTTACGCACCGTTCCCACAGCCTGCGCTCACCCTCTTTTTCCTCTCTGGCTTTCTCTCTATACAAAGATAAGTGTCCATTTTCTATCCCGAAAACGCACAGTGCCACGACGAACAGAGGGCAGCGTGTCAATATGGCAAAGAAAAGCAAACGGCACACAGGCGGTTTTATCCTCAAAAAAGCCCCGAAACGCAACATAAAAGAAGCCCAGCACCACGCCGTTTGACGTGATGCTGGGCTGTTCCTGATTACAGCGATTTTCAGCGGGTGAAGCAATGCTCTGCTTGCAGATAGCTCTTTCGCATTTTGCTGCATGGCGTAGGAATGTACTGTTTCGCAAAATCTCACGCGCAGAAGTGTACCGTGTACACTCCATCGTGCTTTACTTTCCGATGTGTTTTTTTCGTGCAGGGAGAAAGAACTTTACTGTTTTCACTACACTCGATTTTAGCACGGCGTTTTTACTGCCCTCACAGTCGATTTACTCTGAAATTAAGCCAAAATGCCGCAGCGCATCCTTGATTGCCTCGACCTTTTCAGGCGGGCAGGGATGATACTCATGTTTTCTCTGTTCAACAGCATTCGGTGCTTTGTGCATATCCAGCCCGACCATACGCTTGACCTCGGCAATATATGCCGTATGGACTTTGAAGCCGTACTTTTCCTGCACATACTCCTGAATGCGTTTATAGGTCGGATGCTCCTTGACCTCGCCGGTTTCCACTTCCATCCTGACCTCAACCGTCAGTGGATTTGTTTCCCGTGACAAGAGGACAACCGTCTCCACGTTCGCCGTGCCGGGGAACAGGTCCACGGCGCAGGCCCGGACGGGGCGGTAGCCCAGGGGGGCGAAGCGGGCCACATCCCGGGCCAGGGTGGCCGGGTCGCAGGAGACATAGACGATGCGCTCCGGCTCCATGGAGGCCGCTGCCTCCACCACGTCGGGGGCCAGCCCCTTCCTGGGCGGGTCCACGCAGATCACGTCGGGCCGCAGGCCCCGCTGCCGCAGCTCCGCCGCCAGCCGGGAGGCGTCGCCGCACAGGAACTCCACGTTGCCCACGCCGTTGCGGCGGGCGCTTTCCTCCGCGTCCCGGATGCCCTCCGGGACGATCTCGCCGCCGATGACGTGCCTGGCCCGGCGGGCCAGCACCTGGGTGATGGTCCCGGCGCCGCAGTACAGGTCCACCGCCAGCTCCCGGCCCGTCAGCCCCGCGTATTCCAGGGCCTTTTCATACAGGCGCTGGGCCTGGTCGTGGTTCACCTGATAAAACGACGGCACCGACAGCCGCAGCTCCAGGCCGCACAGGGTGTCCGTCAGATAGTCCCGGCCCCACAGGGTGCGGTACCGGTCCCCCAGGATGGCGTTTCCCCGGCGGGTATTTTCCCCCAGCACCACGCCGCAGGTTTTTGGCGCGGCGGCCCGGAGCATATTCACCAGCTCCTGCTCATGGGGCAGGCGGGAGCCGTTGACCAGCAGGCACGCCAGGGACTCCCCCCGGCAGCTGGTGCGGACGTACAGGTGCCGCAGCAGGCCCCGGCCAGTGGCCTCGTTATACGGCTCCACCTGAAACCGGGCAATATAGTCCCGCACCGCCTGAGCCAGGGCATCGGCCTCCGGCTTTTGGATGAGACAGTGCTCCACATGCACCACCTGGTGGCTGCGGGCCCGGTAAAAGCCCACCTCCCCCACCGGGGAGATGGGATAGATGCTCTTGTTGCGGTAGTGCAGGGGCTGCTCCGCACCCAGAATTTCTTCCACCGTCACCTCCGCCCCGCCGATGCGGGTCAGTGCGTCCTGCACCCGGGCACGCTTGGCCCACAGCTCCTCCTCATAGGACATATGCCGGAAATCGCAGCCGCCGCAGCGGCCGTAGTAGGGGCAGTCCGGCGTCCGGCGGGCAGGGGAGGGCTCCACCAGGGCGGCGATCTTGCCGAAGGCGGCGTTTTTCAGCACCTTCATCACCAGAACGTCGCAGATCTCCCCCCGGATGGCCCCGTGGACAAACACCACCTGGCCGTCTATCCGGGCGATGCCCAGCCCCTCGCTGGAATAGCCCTGGATACAGGCGCGGTAAATGCGGTTTTTCTCCAATCCGGGCATAAGCGCCCTCCTCTCGTGCGAATCATACGAAAATTAGGGGCGGACAGAGCTGTCCGCCCCTGAAAGGTTTCCAAAACTTGGTTAAATCTCGAACTTCTCCATGACCTTGCGCAGGGCCTCGGCAAAGGAGGCCAGGGTCTTGTTGTCCCGGCCCTTGCTGCGGCGGATAAGGCCCACCAGGGAATCGCCCAGCTGCACCAGCTTCTGATACGCCGCGGTGACCCGGGGCGCACCCTCGAAGGTGCGGGTCTTGCGCTGGGGCAGATAGCCCGCTGCCAGCTGGGTGCAGGTCAGCAGGTCATACTCCTCGGTATACTGGGGCGCATGGGCCGTGAAGCCCAGCTGGCTCACCGTCTGGGCAAACACCGGAGCCACCTCCCGGTCGCCGTGGACCACGAACACGTGCTGGGGCTTGGGCTCCTTGAAATGGCTGATCCAGTCCAGCAGATGGTCGTGGTCGGCGTGGGAGCTGAGGCCCTGGAAATTCACCACCTTGGCCCGGACGGCCACGTCCTCGCCGAACAGCTTCACGGAGGGAGTCCCGTCCAGCAGGGTCCGGCCCAGGGTGCCCGGGGACTGGAAGCCCACGAACACCACGGCACTGTCCGCCCGCCACAGGTTATACTTCAGATGGTGGCGGATGCGGCCCGCGTCGCACATACCGGAGGCGGAGATGATGACCTTGGGGGTGTGGTCCTCGTTCAGGGCCTTGGACTCGTCCACGGTCTCCGTCAGATGCAGGCCCGGGAAGTTGAACATATGGGTGCCGTCCTTCACCAGCTCCAGAGCGTCCTGGTCCAGATAGCCCCGCAGATCGCCGCAGAAAATGGTGGTGGCGCTTTTGGCCAGGGGACTGTCCACATACACGGGGAAATTCGGCACGGAGGTCACCAGGCCCTGATCCTTGATCTCCCGGATGAAATACAGCAGCTCCTGGGTGCGGCCCACGGCAAAGGAGGGGATCACCACGTTGCCGCCCTTGCCCAGGGTCTCGTCGATGATCTGGGCCAGCTGGCCGGTATAGCTCCACACCTCGGTGTGGTTGCGGTCGCCATAGGTGCTCTCCATGACCACATAATCCGCCCCGGTGAAGAACTGGGGGTCCCGGATGATGGGCTGGTCCACGTTGCCGATATCGCCGGAAAAGACGATGGTGCGGGTCTCGCCGCCTTCGGTGAGGGTCAGGCGGATGGACGCGGAGCCCAGCAGATGGCCCGCGTCGATGAACACGGCGTCCACCCCGTCGCACAGGTGGACGGGCTGGTCATATTCGCAGGTGTCGATAAACTCCGGCACCCGCTGGGCGTCGGCCACGGTATACAGAGGCTCCTCCTCAGGCCGGCCGGCCCGGCGGTTTTTGCGGTTTTTATACTCGGCGTCGCTTTCCTGGATGTGGGCGGAATCCTGGAGCATGATGCTCATGAGCTGAGCCGTGAGCCGGGTGGTGAGAATGCGGCCCTGGAAGCCGTTTTTGATGAGCATGGGCACCCGGCCGGAGTGGTCGATGTGGGCGTGGGTGATAAGCACATAGTCGATGCTGCCCGGGGCAAAGGGCAGGGTGCGGTTGTCCACCTCGTCCCGGCCCTGCTGCAATCCGCAGTCGATGAGGATGCGCTTGCCGCCTACCTCCAGACAATGGCAGCTGCCGGTGACGCACTGGTCAGCGCCGAAAAAACTCAGCTTCATGGCGTTCGTCCTTTCCTCTCAAAAATTGGGGTGCCTTTATTGTAACACTTTTTCTTCCCGGCGGCAACAGGAATTGCATTTTGCCGGAACATCCGTTATAATAGGTGGGAATATAACTTGTTATTCCCCTGAGGAGGAACACAAATGTTTGAACAATCCCATATTCGCAACTTTTCCATCATTGCCCATATTGACCACGGCAAGTCCCATTCCCAGTTTGCCTGACGGCAAACCGGGAGCCCTTTTCATTTAATGTCCTTCGGCGGAAATGAATTCCGCCTGCGGCAAGGTTTTGCTGCGCAAAACGCTTGTTACGCGCCGCTTGGCGCGTCAGCGTGGACTTACCTACAGGAGGAACGCAAATGTTTGAACAATCCCATATCCGCAACTTTTCCATTATTGCCCACATCGACCACGGCAAGTCCACGCTGGCGGACCGGCTGCTGGAGCTGTGCGACGCCGTGCCGGAGCGGGAGATGGAGAACCAGATTCTGGACAACATGGACCTGGAGCGGGAGCGGGGCATCACCATCAAGTCCCGGGCCGTGCACCTGTTCTACAAGGCTCAGGACGGCGAGATCTACGCCCTGAACCTCATCGACACCCCGGGCCACGTGGACTTCAACTATGAGGTGTCCCGGTCCCTGGCCGCCTGCGAGGGGGCGGTGCTGGTGGTGGACGCCACCCAGGGGGTGGAGGCCCAGACCCTGGCCAACACCTATCTTGCCATGGAGCACGACCTGGAGATTCTGCCGGTATTCAACAAGATCGACCTGCCCGCCGCCGACCCCATGAAGGCCAAGCAGGAGGTGGAGGACATCATCGGCCTGCCGGCCATGGACGCGCCGGAAATCTCCGCTAAGATGGGCACCAACATCGAGGCGGTGCTGGAGGATGTTGTCCGCAATGTTCCGGCTCCCAAGGGTGATCCCAAGGCCCCGCTGAAGGCGCTGGTCTTTGACAGCCAGTATGACAGCTATCGGGGCGTGGTGGTGTATTTCCGCATCATGGAGGGCACCATGCGCACCGGTCAGACCATCAAAATGATGGCCACCGGAGCGTCCTATCAGATCGTGGAGTGCGGTCATCTGCTGCCCTTGGGTCTGGAGCCCTGCGATTCCCTGTCTGCCGGTGAGGTGGGCTATTTTACAGCTTCTATCAAGACCGTCAGCGATACCCGGATCGGTGACACCATCACCGACGCGGCGAACCCCACGGCGGAGCCCCTGCCGGGCTACCGGCCGGTCCAGTCCATGGTCTACTGCGGCATTTACACCGAGGACGGCTCCAAATA
>OGME01002038.1_pt1 | contig 10182 bp, 9 predicted proteins | sample 1572981 | NCBI WGS metagenome assembly OGME01 (sample SAMEA2581902, study PRJEB24529) | metagenome | biome: Human gut stool | place: China | collected 2011
ACTGCCTGCGGCAGCAGGGTCCCACCCCAGCGGACGGTCCTCGGAGAAACTCCCGCACACGCGGGAGAGGTTGCCATCCGGCAGCTTTTAGGGCGGTACGGGCTGTGCACCGTGGAGCGGCTGTGTGCGCTGTGTGCGGCGCTGCACCCGCAAGCTGCCCCGGCTTGCGCCCTTGCGGCGCAGCGGGCACGGCAACTGGAAGCGGACGGCGTATGCTGCCGGGTGAGCCAGCTGGCGGTGAACGGACGCGACCTGATGGCAGCGGGCATCCCGGCAGGGCCTGCGCTGCGCCGGGTGCTGGAAGCATTGCTGGACGGCGTCATCCGCGCAGAATATCCCAACGAAAAACCGGTGCTACTGGCTGCGGCGCAGAAAATTATAGCGTCTTGACAAGCGGTTTATGCTGCGGTAGTATTATACTACTGCTTTAGTATGTTGAACCCATAAAAGGAGAATCTATGACCACTCAGAACCCTGCAAACCGTCCCCGCGCCCTCATTGCCATGAGCGGCGGCGTGGACAGCTCGGTGGCGGCCTGCCTGATGCAGCAGGCAGGCTACGACTGCACCGGCATCACCATGCGGCTCACCCACAACGAAACGCTGGGACAGCCCGGCTACCAGACCTGCTGCTCGGAAAAGGATATCGAGGACGCCGCCGAGGTGGCCTTTGCACTGGATATGCCGTATCAGGTGCTGGATTTTACCGCCGATTTCCGGGCGCAGATCATTGAAAAGTTTATCCGCGTCTACGAGACGGGCGGCACCCCCAACCCCTGTATCGACTGCAATAAATATATGAAGTTCCGCCACCTGCTGGACTGGGCGGAAGAACACGGCATGGAGTATGTGGTCACTGGCCACTACGCCCGGGTGGAGCAGGATGCAGCCACCGGCCGCTGGCTGCTGAAAAAAGGCTTGGACGAGGGTAAGGATCAGAGCTATGTGCTATATAACCTCACGCAGGAGCAGCTGGCGCATATCCGTCTGCCGCTGGGTGCGCTGCACAAGACTGAGGTACGAGAGATCGCGCAGGAGCACAGCTTTATCAACGCCCAAAAGCACGACAGTCAGGATATCTGCTTTGTGCCGGACGGCGACTATGCCCGCTTTATGGAGCAGTTTACCGGCAAGCACTACCCCGCCGGAGATTTTCTGGATCAGAGCGGCAAGGTGGTGGGCACCCACAGCGGCGCAGTGCGCTACACGCTGGGGCAGCGCAAGGGGCTTGGCCTTGCGCTGGGTGCGCCGGTGTACGTCTGCGGCAAGGATATGCAGGCCAATACCGTCACCGTCGGGCCGGAAAGCGAGCTGTTCGACCGCATCGTCTACGCAGAGGATGTGAACTGGATCGCCATCCCGGCGCTGACCGAGCCGCTGCGGGTCACCGCCCGCACCCGGTATCATCAGGCGGAGCAGCAGGCCACCGTTTACCCCGCAGAAAACGGTTTCCGACTGGAATTTGACCAGCCCCAGCGTGCCCCCACCCCGGGGCAGGCTGCCGTGCTGTATCAGGGCGATGTGGTGCTGGGCGGCGGCACCATCACCCGCGTAGAAAAGTAAGGAGAACAAAATGCAGGATCAGTATTCCCGCACCCAGCTGCTGCTGGGTGCAGAGGCTATGGAAAAGCTGCACCGCGCCCGGGTGGCAGTGTTTGGCATCGGCGGCGTGGGCGGCTACACGGTGGAGGCGCTGGCACGCAGCGGCGTGGGCGCACTGGATCTGATCGATGACGATAAGGTCTGCCTGACCAACCTCAACCGTCAGATCATCGCCACCCGCAGCACGGTGGGACAATATAAGGTAAATGTAGCGGAACAGCGCATCCACGACATCGACCCCAACATCAAGGTGACCACCCACCGGTGCTTCTTTGGCCCGGAGACGCAGGACGACTTCGATTTTACCCAGTACGACTATGTGGTGGACGCCATCGACACCGTTACCGGCAAGCTGGCGCTGGTGATGAAGTGCAAGGAAGCGGGCACCCCCATCATCTGCTCTATGGGCGCAGGCAACAAGATGGACCCCACCCGCTTTGAGGTGACCGACATCTACAAGACCTCGGTCTGCCCGCTGGCCAAGGTGATGCGTACCGAGTGCCGCAAGCGCAAGATCAAGCACCTGAAGGTGGTCTACTCCAAGGAGCCTGCCATGACGCCCATCGAGGATGACTCCATCAGCTGCAAGAACCACTGCATCTGCCCCCCGGGCACCCAGCGCAAGTGCACTGTGCGCCGTGCAGTGCCGGGCTCCAACGCCTTTGTACCCTCGGTGGCCGGTCTGATCATCGGCGGCGAGGTCATCAAAGACCTTGTGGGTTTTGTACCGCTGAAGGGGTAAAACAGACCACAGCTTCCTTGCTGCGTGGGACGATTTAAAATGCGCGCCGCGTTGCTCTGCGCATAAGCTAAGGAAATATTATTTTTTATTTCGGGGTTCAGAAACGCCTGCGGGCGTTTCTGAACCCTATTTTCACAGGTGGGGTCGTGGAGAAAAACGGCAGTTGCAGCGCCGCTTTCTGCGAAAGCGCGGCGCTGCGGGCAGGCGCTCGCTCCCCCTTGGGGGAGCTGTCGCGTAGCGACTGAAGGGTTATAGATGGAGAAGCGAAAAAAGCGTTAAAGCGATAGCGCCGACTGGCGCAGCGCTAGCTTTTTTGTGCTTCGACTTCTTCTTTAGGATTGTCAAGGGCGAGCAGCCCTTGGCCCGTTGCGGGGTGGGTGGAGTCCAGAGGTAGGGAGGGGGGAGTCGGAACACCCCTCCCTGCCTCTGGCCCAGCGGAGCGTCTTTGCACGCTTGCGGCAAGCAGAAAATTTCACCGGCAGCAACGCTGCAAATGTAGGGGGCAGCAACCCGTAAGACGCGGAGATCATTCGAAATCACGCTTTTTTGCGCGCTGCAACGTTCCATAACATAAAATTGCAACCAATTTGCAATTTGGCATTGCAATCGGGAAGGATATCGTGTATAATCTACCCTGCACGAAAATGCAAACTGATTGCAAATTATTGAGAGACGACCCCCTGCGGGTCTTTGGAGCGATTATTTATGGAACTGTTTCTGGATGTTCTGGGCGAAACTCTGGTGGATACCGCCAAGATGCTGCCCTTTCTGTTTTTGGCCTATCTGCTGATCGAGTATATCGAGCACCGCCACGGCGAGCGCATCGAGGCGCTGCTGGCGGGCGGCGGGCGCTGGGGCGCTGTGCCGGGCGCAGTGCTGGGCTGTGTGCCGCAGTGCGGCTTCTCGGCCATTGCGTCTAACTTCTACGCCTCCCGGGTCATCACGCTGGGCACGCTGATGGCGGTGTACCTTGCCACCAGCGACGAAGCGATCCCGCTGCTGGTCTCCATGCCCGCCTACTGGGATAAGCTGGCTGTTCTGATGGTCATCAAGGTGGTGTACGCCATCGTGGTGGGCTTTGTGCTGGACTTTGTGCTGCGGGGCGTGCTGCCCAAGGGGCTGCGGGGCGGCTACACCGGCCATGCGGACGAGGTGGACTGCCACGAGGAGCACAGCGATGCCGAGGGCAACGAAAAGCCCATCTGGCAGGCAGCGCTGCGCCACACGCTGGAGATCTTTGTGTTCATCTTCGCTTTCAGTCTGGTGTTCGGCATGATCGTGGAAGGCGTGGGCGAGGACGTGTTCGCCGAGATGCTGGGCGGCATGGGCTTCTTCCAGCCGGTGGTGGCGGCTCTGATGGGGCTGATCCCCAACTGCGCCGCCAGCGTGCTGCTGACCCAGCTGTATGTGGAGGGTGCGCTGCGCTTTTCCAGCCTTGTGGCGGGGCTGTGCACCGGTGCGGGTGTGGGTCTGGCTGTGCTGTGGCGCGCCAACCCCTCGTGGAAGCAGAACCTCTTTATCACCGGCCTGACATGGGCTGCCGGTGCCTTTGTGGGCGTGGCCATGCAGGTGGTCGTGGCGGTATTTGCCTAACGATAATAATATTTTGGATTTCGGGACAGTGGAATGCCTGCGGGTATTCTGCTGTCCCATTTTTCTTTTCCCCCTCTCCCGCTGGACTTTGAAATGTGTTATACTGGGAGAAAACGATGCACACAGGAGAGATGACCATGCAATATAAGATTCTGGCAAGCGATTACGACAACACGCTGATGCCCTTTGGCGAAGCAAAGCCCCGCCCGGCGGTGGTAAAGGCAGTAAAAAAGCTGCAAGCCGCCGGGGGCAAGTTCGTGCTCAGCACCGGCCGCTCCTACCCGGCCATCCGGGACAAAAACCAGTTGGGCGGCATCCGGTACGACTACGCCATTACCTGCAACGGTGCCTGCGTGGTGGACAGACAGGGCAACGTAATAGCCGAGCATCCGCTTACCAGCGAGGAAATGTATGTGCTGGTGGATTTTTGCGAGGATTATAACTACCCGCTGCAATTCAACTTCCGGGATGCCTACTACGCCTACTGTGAGTACGAGTATCTGCACACCGGCTATCAGATGATGAACAGCCCCGGGCTGGACTGCGTGGACGACGAGGATCAGGACCGGCATCTGGTGGATATGCCCCACGCCGCCTTTGCCGCCATGCCGCCGCAGGAAGTGAAGCGCTTCCACGAAAAATACGGCTACCTTGGCCTGCACTGGATGCAGACGGGCGCGCAGAACGCGGACGGCTACTGTTACTACGATATCGTGCGCGGCGGCATGGATAAGGGCGTAGGGCTTGCCGACCTGTGTGCACAGATGGGGCTTACGCTGGCGGATGCCGTGGCTGTGGGCGATTCTGCCAACGATGTGGGGATGCTGAAAGTCGCGGGCCTGAGTGCCTGCATGGCAAACGGCACCCCGGACGCCAAGGCCGCTGCCGACCGGATCATCGGGGACGTGCGGGAGGACGGCGTGGCGGCGCTGATCGAGGAGCTGTGGTTCGACGGCCCCCGTGCGGAGCCCTCCGGCAAGGACTTTGGCTCTGCATGGGGCAATATTGAAAGCGCAGGCGGCAGCTTATGAGCTTTGCGCCGGTATACGATGACCGCAGCCGGGCACTGATCTTGGGCACATGGCCCAGCCCCAAAAGCCGGGAGATGGCCTTTTACTACGGCCACCCGCAAAATCGGTTCTGGCCGCTGCTGGCGGCGCTGACCGGGGAGCCGCTGCCCGCGCGGGAGGATATCGCCGCCAAAAAGCAGCTGCTTTTGCGCCACGGGCTGGCGCTGTGGGATACGCTGGAAAGCTGCACCATCACTGGCGCGTCGGATGCTTCTATCCGGGATGTGGTGCCCAACGATATCGCCGGGCTGCTGCGCAAGGCGCCCATCCGGGCGGTGTTCTGCAACGGTGCCACAGCCTACCGTATCTATACAAAATATCAGCAGCCGCTTACCGGCATCCCGGCTGTCCGTCTGCCAAGTACAAGTCCCGCCAACGCCGCCTGCAGCCCCACCCGGCTGGAAGCACTTTGGGGCGCTGCGCTGGCAGACTGGATCGTAAAATGATGACAAGGCTGTAAATTCTTTTGCGGGATACTTGCGTTTTTTTGCGGACGTTGTATTATGGATATCATAAGGGGCGCACTGCCCCGGACAAGGAGAAATGACCATGAGCAAGATCATCCGCACCCAAAAGCCCAGCGTGCTGCCTTTTTACGCCATGGCGCTGGTGTTCGTGGTGCTGTGCGCAGTGCTGCCGGTATACAAATTATGGGCGCTGCTGGTGGCGCTGGGCGGTGCCGCCGTGGCTTTTGGTGTGGCACAAAAGACCTGCCCGCCCCGGGTGGTGGAGCGGGAAGTACCCTTCCACACCGGTGTGGAGGATGTGGATCAGATGCTGACCGATATCCAGCAGAAGCTGGACACCCTGCACGCGCTGAACGAGACACTGCCCGACCCGCAGCTGTCTGCCGCCATGATCCGCATGGAAAAGGCAGGACGCTCCATCGTGGAAACCGTGGAAGCAAACCCCGCCAAGGCAAAGCAGGTGCGCCGATTTGCCAACTACTATCTGCCGGACGCCGTAAACGTTTTGCAGCAGTATGCAAAGCTTGCAAAGCAGGGTGTGCGGGGCGAGAACGCCGCCTCCATCCGCGCCGAGGTGGAGCACAACGCTGCCTCCATTGCCACCGCTTTTGAAAACCAGCTGGATGCCCTGTACGCGGCAGAGAGCATGGACCTGTCCGCAGACCTGACCGTTTTGCAGAATATGCTGAAAGGGCAGGGTCTGAGCAAGTAAAATCAGAATATCCCCTCGGGATTTTGAAAGGAAGGAATCACTTATGGCTGACAATACCCTGAACTTTGATCTGGATGCCCCCGCAGTGCCCACCCTGACGCTGGACCCCACTCCCGCCGCTGTGCCGCAGGAGGAAAAGCCCGCCGCTGCCCCTGCCCCGGAAGCACAGGTGAACCTGACCCCCGAGGAGCAGGCCATGGTGGATCAGTTTGCCCAGAAGATCGATATCACCAACAGCCAGCAGGTGCTGCAGTACGGCTCTGCCTGCCAGAAGAAGATCGGCGATTTCTCCGAAGCAGCCCTCTCCAAGGTGTCCACCAAGGATCTGGGCGAGGTGGGCGATATGATCACCGACCTCATCGGCGAGCTGAAGAGCTTTGACGCCAACGAGGAACAGCAGAAGGGCATCATGGGCTTCTTCAAGAAGAAAACCAGCCAGCTGGATGCCCTCAAGACCAAGTACGACAAGACCGAGACCAACGTGGAAAAGATCCAGTCCATGCTGGAAGCCCATCAGGTGCAGCTGCTCAAGGATATCGCCATGCTGGACAAGATGTACGAGTTGAACATGGCCTACTTCAAGGAGCTGAGTATGTATATCCTTGCCGGCAAGAAAAAGCTGGCCGACGTGCGTGCCAACGAATTGCAGCAGGCCATGGACAAGGCCAAGGTCTCCGGTCTGCCGGAGGACGCACAGGCCGCCCGCGACCTTGCCGACCAGTGCGAGCGTTTTGAGAAAAAGCTGTATGATCTGGAACTGACCCGCAATATCAGCCTGCAGATGGGCCCCCAGATCCGTCTGCTGCAAAACAACAACACCATGATGGCAGAAAAGATCCAGTCCACCATCGTGAACACCATCCCGCTGTGGAAGAACCAGATGGTGCTGGCACTGGGTCTGGCACACAGCCAGCAGGCCATGCAGGCAGAGCGCGCTGTGACCAACATGACCAACGACCTGCTGAAGAAGAACGCCGAGGCGCTGAAGATGGGAACCATCGAGACCGCCAAGGAGAGCCAGCGCGGCATCGTGGATATCGAGACCCTGCAGCAGACCAACAAGAGCCTGATCGAGACACTGGACGAGCTGAACAAGATCCAGAGCGAGGGACGCGCAAAGCGTGCCGCCGCCGAGCAGGAGCTGACCCGCATCGAGGACGAGCTGAAAACCAAAATGATGGAGATCCGGAGCTGAAATGGCAAACGCTGATTTTTCTCAGAACAAACAAACCGCTCCCGGCGGCTTTGACGCGGGCAGCTACCGCGAAAAGGCAAAACCGGAGCAGACCGTAAAGCTGACCCCCCGCCAGCAGAAGCTGGCCGCACTGGAAGCAAAGCTGCCCGCTGCGCTTTCCACCCGGGCGGCGGCGCTGGCTTTGAGCGTAGTGGTGATGCTGGCGGCTTTCTTTGGCTTTGGCAGCGCCAAGCTGCGCGGCAAGTACAACACCGCCCACCAGTGGTTCACCGCAGGGGTCGCCGCCGACAACGGCTATAACCTGAGCGAGGAACTGACCACCCGGGAGAACACGGCCGCAAATATCCTCACCACCGCATCCAATACCCTTGGCGCAGACAGCGCCGAGGTGCTGACCGCACAGACGGCGCTGAATGATTTTTCCGCTTGTCTGCAAGCGGTGCAGAACGGCGGCAAAAGCCAGTCGCTGACCTCGCTGCCCTATTATCAGGGCAGCACGATGCACGCGCTGTATCAGGCCGATCAGGCACTGGGCACTGCCATCGACCAGCTGTATGCAAAATTACAGGAGCAGGCCGCCGACCCCATGAAGATGGGCGCGGTGCAGGGGCAGTACGGCCAGTTCAACAGTGCAGCCACCATCATCGGCACCTTGCAGTACAATACGGCGGTGTATGAATATCAGAAGGATGTCGGCGGCTTCCCGGCCAGTGTGCTGGGAGCTTTGTCCGGCGTAAAGGAGGTTGAGCCCTTCGCATGAAAAACTTTGCAAAACGCATCAGCGCACTGGTGCTGGCCGTGGTGGTCAGCGCGGCGGTGCTGTGCCCGGCGGCCTTTGCCGCCCAGCTGCCCAGCCTGCCCAAGGGCGAGTGTGTGGTGGACGATGCCGGTGTGCTGAGCAGCAGCACCGTGCAGACCATCACCGAACTGAACGCCCAGCTGGAATCCAACTGCAGCGGCGCACAGATCGGTGTACTGACAGTAGAATACACGGGTAATGATTCCACAGAGGATTACGCCACACAGGCTTTCAACGCTTGGGGCATCGGTTCGTCCTCCCAGAATAACGGCGTGCTGATTTTGCTGGTAATGGAATCGGCGCAGTACGCGGACGGCGACTACTACCTGACCTACGGCGATGGCTTCCGCAACACCACGCTGGCAAAGCAGTCCAGCGCCATCGCTCAGACCATGGAAGATCAGTTCGCCGCAAAGGATTATGACGGTGCAGTGACCACCTATGCCCGGAACGTGGCAAACACCATTGCGGACATCTACGGGGTCAGCCTTTCCGGCAGCACCGGCAACGGCAGTACCGTGCAGCCCGGGTATCAGGGTAGCCAGAGCAGCGGCGGCAGCACCCTGACCGACATCTTGACCCTTGTGGTCGGCGCTGTTCTGCTTATCGTCATCATCCGGTCGATGGCCTATGTTTTTGCCAGCCCCTGCGGCTGGCTGTGGTGCTTCGGCGGCCCGCGGCCTCCTCGCAGACGTCGCGGCCCGCCGCCGCCCCCGCCGGGCGGCTACTACGGTGGCTCCCGTGGCCCCCGGCCTCCGCGCGGCGGCGGCTTTGGCGGCATGGGCGGCGGCTCCTTCGGGGGCGGTGCCGGGCGCGGCGGTTTCGGCGGCGGCAGCTTTGGCGGCGGCTTCGGCGGCATGGGCGGCGGTTCCAGCCACGGCGGCGGCGGTGGCCGTGGGCGGTAATGAAAATAAAAAGAGAAAGGCAGTGGCTTTGATATGTACCCCCAATACTGGACACCCAGTATGGGGGTATTTTTATGCGATACAGTTATGAGCACAAAAAGAAGTGTGTTGAATTGTACCGACAAGAGAAATGGCCAGAAACACCAGACGGAGTAAAGGAGAAGCGATTTCACGATACGGTTCGGATTTGGGTTCGAATAGAAGATGCTTGTGGTCCGGAAGCACTAAGACACAAAAATCAAAACAAAGTGTGACAGATGCATTATACGAAACATTGCTCTAGCAGAACGCTCCACCGTTCAATGAGGACAGATTTTGACAGCTGTCTTTTTTGTTTTATATAGTGTTTTTTCCTTTCGCTGTAACAGCGGATAAGAAGAGTTGAACCCGTAAAGCCCCGCCTGCGGTGGGGCAAGGAACGCATGAGGTGACCGCCGTGTACAGCTTTTTCGGCTTCGTACTGTTTGCTCATCAGGCAGTACTTCTGCTGTCGGGGGATTTTTGTGTCCGATATTTTACAAAAAATTCACGCTGGCAGGGTTGCCGCCGCATACCGGATGTGCTATGATGAAGTGCAAAATTTCAAGCGGAGCGATGAATTTTGATTTGTCAAGCTCGCGGAATCAGGAGGAACTACCATGCAGAAGAATTATGTGCAGGAAATTCTGAGCATCATTCACAGCGGTCTGCCCAAGGCAGAGCTGGCCGAAAAACTGTCTGATTACCATGAAAAGGATCTGGCGGATGCGTTGGAGTCACTGACCCCCGCCGAACGTCAATCGCTCTATTCCATTCTGGGCGTGGATACTGTTGCCGAGATCTTTACTTATCTGGACGATGCCGAGCCGTACCTGAAAGAGCTGCCCAGCCATGAAGCTGCAAAGGTCATTTCCAACATGGACTCGGACGATGCGGTGGACGCGCTGGAAGACCTTGACGATACCGATAAGAACGAGATCGTCAACAAGCTGGACAAAGACTCGGTTGAAGATGTGAAGATGCTGCTCTCGTATGACGAGGATGAGATCGGCAGCAGAATGACAACCAACTACATCTCCATCAAAAACGATATGACCATCCGGCAGGCGATGAGCGAGC
>OGME01002044.1_pt1 | contig 10149 bp, 7 predicted proteins | sample 1572981 | NCBI WGS metagenome assembly OGME01 (sample SAMEA2581902, study PRJEB24529) | metagenome | biome: Human gut stool | place: China | collected 2011
AGCTGTTCTATATTATCTACTTTGGTATGGTTGCGCATGACAAAATCCTTGAAGTCCATTTCTTTTCCGATGATAGGATGAAGCAGGGTTGCAATCTCCCGCTTTTCATAAAATCCGCGCAGGAGAAAGAAGAATTCCCGTTGCATCAGGGTGTGCAGGTGTGCACAACTCATCCCGTTCTTGATACAGTGGGTCAGCACTTCGAGGAACGGTGTCAGCGGGTAGTGTATTCTAATCGGTGAGAAGTCATATTCAATGTTGTCGCAAAGGTCTGATAAAGATTGCAATATGAGCTTGTCACAGTTTCCTTCGGGCATATCGAAAAACATGGAGAGCAGGTTTGAACCGGTTTCCGCAATTCCTTTCAGCTGGGAAGAACGGGGGATGAGTATCATCTCTCCGGCATGAAACGACCTGTTGTGGAACTGGTTGCAAGTTATGGTGAAATCACCTTTCAGGAAGAATAGAAGATAATTCTTACTTGTAGTGTCTTCCTCAAATTCTGTGTTCTTATCGAACTCAAGATACTTGAATCCGGTTTCAATCGTTGTCATGTAGTTTTGGCATGACAGGTGTTCTTCGATGTACAGCAATTCGCTTTTCATAAGTTTTGTTTCCATGGCAATAACTGTTTTGATTGTTTAGTCTGTTACTTATCTGTTTGTTTCACAATTGTTTCAGTATCTATTTTTTTAATGAATTATATATCAGAATAATATTATTTATTTTGTTTGTTATGATTCATTATATTATGATATTGAAACATTCTGTTATTAGTTTCTGTAATATAATTCGTTGATAATTAAATATTTATTATTTATGTGTAATTATGTATCTCTATTACGGAATAGAGATGCATAAGAAATAGTTTGAAAAGACTGTATAAAATGAATGATTGTATAAGAAATAAAGCCGGCATACTTATTGGTCTATTTACTTTGCTAGGATGTTTTGCGGTTAGAGCACAAAATATAGCAGTAAAAACGAATTTACTTTATGGCGGGTTGTTACAAACACCAAACATAGGGGTGGAATGGGGGATATCTCCCAAACTGACTGTTGACTTGTGGGGAGCCTACAATCCTTTTCCTTTGGGTAAGAATGGTTATGGTTCCAACAATAGAAAAATGAAGCATTGGTTGATACAATCAGAGCTTCGCTATTGGCTTTGTGAACGGTTCAATGGACATTTCTTTGGCGGACATTTGTTTTATGGACAATATAATGTCAGTAATATTCGATATTGGGGACTAGGTGACTTTAGAAGACAGGGAAATCTTGCCGGATTCGGATTCAGTTATGGGTATCAGTGGATTCTTTCACCACATTGGAGTATAGAAGGGACATTAGGGATCGGCTATGCACACCTGCATTATAGTAAATACCCGTGTAAGGAATGTGGTAAGCGTTTAAGCGTAAACAACCGTAATTATTTAGGGCCTACACGTGCCGCTGTATCTATCATATATTTACTTAAATAATATCCCAAATGAATAGTTTTCAGATTATAATACTTTCCTTTTTTATGAGTATAACGGTCATGTCAGTTTCCGCTCAAAATAATGATTCGATCAAGATCAATAATTTTTCTATAGAGAAGAATGCTCAAGGTGATTCTGTGAGTTTGAGATTTCATTTGATGATTGCTCCCGGCATTACAAAAGCAAATGATGAGTTGTTGCTTACACCTATATTGATAGATATAAAGGGAAATCACTCTTTTGCTTTCCCTGTCATACGCGTAAATGGCAAAATACGGGAGAAAATAGTTCGAAGACAAAAAGTGCTTCACTCATCAAAAGCAGAGAAAGACTTAATATATACAGTATCCAATCGGCAATGGAATACAATAACATGTTCAACTCCGATGTTGGCCAATCAACTTTGGATATGGCAGGCAAAGTTAGTGTTATGGCGGCAACTTGGAAATTGCTGTATGAAAAAGGAGTTGGATATGGTGGAATTGTTTACGTGGAACCGGACGGATGGATATTCTATTGTTAAGCCGGAAATAAAGAATAAGGTGGAAATACCGGAAATGTTACCGCATAAATGTGCTACGGAAGTACTGGCTGAAACAGAGAAATTTGTAGAACCCATAGATAACTATTCAGCGGGTAAAAGGATTCTGGCGGGCGAGCAGGAAGGAGCACAGATTGTTTATTTCAAGCTTGCAAAGGCAGAGATAGATAGCAATTATCTGGATAATGAGAGAGTGCTGGAACATATCATTGATGTAATTCGCCGTATTAGTGAAGATCCCGAAGTAGAGATAGCTCGCGTAGTGCTATTGGGGCTTTCCTCACCCGAGGGGGCTTTTGAATTCAACAAGCGATTGTCTGGAAAACGAGCTGAAGCGCTGAAGCAATATATAGCCGACCGGATTGCTTTGGCGGATAGTTGCTTTGCGCTTGTGAATGATGAGGGCTGGGAAGAACTACGTTATAAAGTGGAACACTCTGATATGGAATACCGTAAGGAAGTATTGAATATTATTGATTCAGTTCCGATAATGAAAGGCCGTGAGGGACAGTTGCAACGTTTGAAAAGAGGAGTGCCCTATCGTTATTTGGAAGAACACTTCTTTCCGCAACTGCGTCGAGCCGGATACATCAAGGTGTATTACCGGATGAAAAATGGAACCATATAAATCTCAATATATAATAATTTATTTTTTAATCATAAGACAAAAATGAGAAAGAATTATTTTCTAATCGGAGTATTTGCGCTGGCAACAATAACGTTTGCTGCTTGTAGCAGTGAGGACAAGCTAGGTGAAGAAAGAAGCGATGACAATGGTAATACCGAAGTCATAGAGGGAGAGCCTACTTGGGCGAAGTTTACATTTAAACTGGGCAAAGATGGTGTTGTAGCACGTGCAACGGGTGACACACATGAAGGTACTACTACAGAAAAAAACATCAAAAATCTGCGGGCTTATATCTTCAATGAATCCGGTAGCTTTGAAGCAAAGACGGATAATGCTACTGTAGATGAACATGGCACGGAGCACACTGCTGTATTGAAACTAACTTCCGGTAAAAAGAAAGTGTATGTAGTAGCTAATATGCAAGACGACTGGATTACGTCTACCACTACAACTACTCAATTTGAAGCTGTTACTTTGACACATTGTACGAAAGCAGGACGTATTGCTCATACCAAAGGTGTAGAAACAGCAGTTGCTGTATCGCGTGTCGGTAATTTTGATAAAATATCCGGTAATGGGAATGCGGCGACCAATGGTTTCCTGATGGCAAACGTATTGAAGGCAACCGAATACACATTATATCCCGGGATTTCTGCTGAGGATTGCTCGAAACCGGCGTATGATAGTTCGGCGGAAATGAAGAAAAACAATCATTTGGAGGTGTTCATATCCCGTGCTGCTGCTAAGTTGCAGGCTACTTATGCAAATGCGGATGCTTTGATATTGAAAGATAGTGAAAGTAATACATTAGGCAAATTACTTACTCCGACTTTTACGGTTCGTAATCTTCCGGTTCAGAGCTATATATTTCTGCATAATCATGTTGATGGTTTCCTTACGCCGTTTTATACAATGACCAATACTAGCTCTACATTTGCAGATTTCGCTAAATATTATGACGAGGTGAATGAGCCTAATTTGGATTTGAAAGCAAGTGCTGACGGGGAAGCTATAGAGTCTATATATTTGCCGGAGAACTCCAATCAGACACCGGTAAGGGGAAATACTACTTATGTGTTGGTGAAAGGTGTATTTGCTCCGGCGGCTAATGTGATGATTAATGCTGTTGAAGTGAAAAATGATGGTGGCAATCTTAGTATCGAAAATAAATTAGACGGAACTGATTATACTACAGGAGGAAAAGATGTACCGCCATATTTTATTGTCCCGGAATGGGAAAATCAGATTTATACGGCTCCTGCAGACTTTAGTGGAAACTTGGCAAACTATGGCTTGGGCATGATTTTAAAGACTTATTTGAATAAAGCCGGAAAACAGAAATGGTTAAATGCAGTAGACGAGGGAAGTGCTGTAGACGAAGGTGATATAGAGAATTCTGTAAGTGTATATTATGGAAGCTCATTCTCTACTTCTGAAGGTATTTATTCAGTTGTTACCATCAAGAAATATTCGCATCCCAAGAATGCACTACCGGGCTATAAGGAAAGTATTGAAGGAACAATACGTATTTTTCAGTACACCGGAGGTACTTGTTATTATCGTGTGAATGTTGAAGATAATATGGACGGAAAGACGGAAGCCAACAACCTGTTCTATTCGGTAATGCGCAACCGTTTTTACAATGTAAATATCTCAAAAATTACTTCAATCGGTTATCCCGATGATGAGGATGTTACCGTGGACCCGACAGATCCCATCAACCAGAAAACGTACATGCAGGCACATATCACTGTGGAACCATGGACGAAAGTTGAACAAGATGCAGAACTGGGAATGTAATTGCTATTAGTCTGCCGGTTCATTAAAAATAGATTTTAACGGATTCTTTTGCCGGGGCATTGTCCCCGGTAAAAGAATCTAAAATCCCTCTCAATAACAATTTAACATGCATAGTACATTTTACCGGAAAAGAAGGATGGTGGCATACATATCAATGCTATTATGGCTTATTACAGGATGCGTTAATGAAGATTTTTCCGATTGTCCGCAGGGAAGTTTCCAGGTGGCTTTCGAATATGTTCATCACACGGACAATATTTGTCCCGATCGCTTCAACATTGACGTACAGCAAATAGACTTGTATGTATTTGATGCAGCCGGATGTTTTTTGAAATGTATAACTCGTAAAGGGACGCCTTTCCCGAAAGATTTTCGGATTGACCCGGAACTTTCTACCGGTAGCTATACGTTGGTGGCATGGGGAAACTTGACTGATGAAGTGACTTTACAACCGGCCTTTATTGCCGGACAAACTACGCTTGAGCAGGCGTTATTATCACTCAACGCAGCTGAAGACCGTAGCGTGAACCATAGACTGACTCCTGTTTTTCATGCTATGAAACAAGTAGAAGTAAACGATGTGAAGGAACACACTGAAGTTCTTTCACTTATAAAGAATGAGAATCATTTGCATCTGAATGTGAAGTGGTTTGAAAAAAGCGGAATACCATGTATTCACCGCTGTGCGGATGGCGTGCGTGTCCGTGTACTTGATCCCAAAGGGGCGACCTATAAATTTGATAATTCTGTAGTTGCTTCGGGCAACGAATTGACATATTATCCATATCAGGGCGTAAATAATGATGCATGGAATCAATTTGCAGGCGTTTTTTCTTTGATGCGTTTGGTGGAAGGGGAAAAATTGACGCTACTGATAGAACGTTTGATGCAGGACGGCACAGCCAAAGAACTCTACCGTTCTGACTTAGTCGAACTTATCCGGATGCATCCATATACCCGCATCCAGTCGGAACTTGACCGGCAAGATGTGTATGAAGTAGAAATATCGCTTATAGATGATCTGGACGGTGACACGGATACTTATATGCAAACGGCTGTTACCGTATCAGGGTGGACAATCATATTGCAGGATACGGAAATGTGATACTTTATAATTAAACGAGAGAATGAGACTGAAATTAGTTTATATATATAGCTTCGTTGTGACATTATTATATCTGCTTACTGCTTGTACTGACGGAATAGAAGCATCTTCCGATAGTAATGGCCAGGGGGAAGGCAAGGAAATTCCTGTCAGTATCATGCCGAAACTTGTTGCAGGGGATGAAAATGAGGTATCACAATTGCGTGTTATCATTTTCTCGACACGTACTTCCAATCCTTACGGCCCTAAAGTTTTAGTCAGCAATCAATTGATAGATGTAAATGAAGATTATGTTGCCATTACCTATATAGGATACAATGATATTTATGTGATAGGAAATGAACCGGTAGATCTTTCGGGAATCAATAGCCCTGAAGAATTGAAAAATATTCAGATGAATACGGAAAGCAGCCTGAGTGCTTCAAAATTTGTATTTTTCCGGCAGTTGCTTAATGTGAATGTACGGAGTAAAAATGAGATATATCCGGAAGGGGCATCCGCTTCTGTTTCAAAACTGGAGATAAAGTTGCAACGAGTGATTGCCAAGTTAAGTGTGAAGTTTGACCTTAGTACGGAGATTTGTGAAAATGGAAACCCTACAGGTGAATTCGTTAATCTTGAGTCTATGGAGTTACTTCGTATTCCAAAGTATAGTTATCTGGCTTCCTGTAAATACAGGATAGAAGAGGGGTTTCTAGATAACCGCGTTTTTTCACTAGAAAATAGCAGTGCAGAACAGAATCATTTCACATGGTCATCCGGTGATATATATTTGCCGGAATATCTGCCGATGGATGAGATTTACAGAATGGTATTGCGCATTAAAGGGACATCAAGAGGAATCACCCGTATATATACTTTGCCGATTGGTGATGCGATGAATTCAATTGATTCACATTCTACAGAATGGAATATAACCCGCAACAGGCATTATAGTTTGAATATTAAAGCGATTACCGGTTATGGGGAGGAGTCCCTTGAAGTGAAATCCAACGTTTCCGGATGGTCGGAAGTCAATGTTCCGATTGAAATAACGGGAGCTAGTTTTCTTGCAGTCAACAAAAAGACGGTCGAAGTAAAGTCTTTACGCTTTTACTCGTATGTGCGTTTTGCTTGTAACGCTCCGGTTGAAGTGAAACTTCCCGATGAGGTGACAATCGGTAATCAACTGCAGATGACAATAGAATATGATGACGTGACAAAGAAAAGCGGTCGCGTCGGGTTCAGACGTGGAAATTGGAATACTGGTAATGATATTATATATGTAACTACATTAAAATCGGGTACCGCATCTGTTGAACTTAATCTGCAACTTTATAGATCTGAAACAATTCGTGTCGGAAATAACCTTGTTACTTGGGCTGAAGCCATGGGATATTGGGAAGAGGCTAACTGGATACGTACGGGTATTTATAATGATGAGTTTTATAAAAGAGCCACCCGGGAAACTGGATGTAGAGCATATTATCCTGAAGGAGTAAATGAGAATGATGCAACAAGAGGGAAAGGATGCTGGAGATTAGCTACCATACGTGAAAATTGGGCGATTAATTCTGCTGAAGCATGGTGCATAGAGGAACATGATACAAATGGCAGAAAGGCATATGTAAGTTACGGATCAGGAAATCTCATAGACAATTATAAAGAGAATAAACAATATCGCTATAACTGTACCCTTGATGTCCGTCCCCCTGAACTTTCAGATTTTATAGTCTCAAGTTCAGATGTAACGAATGTCACGAAGGAAAATGCGTCTTCTATATGTGCAAATTTAGGTAGTGGATGGAGATTGCCTACAGGAAAAGAAATGAATTATGTTTTCCTGAATGCCGGAACCAACGGGCTTCCCAATAATTTCTTTTCGGACAGTTATTGGGGAAAGAATGAGGACGGTACTTTCATTGTAGCAACAATGAGCGATCCGAACGGAAATGTCACGACGGATGAATTGCGAAATGGGAGACATACGGTACGTTGTGTGAAATTACGTTATCCCCCTATTGGATAAGGAAAATGATAGATATGATAGTGAAAAAGAAATATATTCAATTAGTCCTGTTTGTATTGCTTTTCTCTTTGGGGGCTTGCAATAGTGATGAAATGTCGGATATCAACGATACAACAGAAGTACAGGAGCAAATGGTTTTGAAACTAAGTGTGCAACAAGAGTCTGTTGTGTATACGCGGGGAACAGGTACCCCTGCCGATGAAGCAAAGGTTGAAAGTATGGATTTTCTGATATTCAATCATGACGGAAATATTGTTTATCATCAGCATCCTATATTGGAATGGACTGGAAATGAATATAAGACGACAGTAAACATTCCTTCGGCGACAGGAGAGCATACATTGTATCTGATAGCTAATTATCCGATGGAAGCAGGGACAATACATACTTTACAGGACTTGGAAAGCAGGATATGCACAAGTACGAAAGCACTTGTAAAACCACCCTTTGTAATGGCTACCAGGCGCATAACTCTTTCATCACTCAACATGATAGCTATTCGTAATGCGATGGAAAGTGACGGTAGCAATGGTTTCAGTTTAAAACGGAATGTTGCGAAATTCAGTGTGGGAGTGACAGACAACAATTTTGAATTGATTTCAATAGATTGGTTGGGTTGTCCTGTGTCAGCCTCTGTATTGGCAGACGTGGATTATACCAGTCCGTCCACTTTGTCCATCAGTAGCCTTGCTCCTTCGTCAAATCCTATTTATCTGTATCAGATTCGGAAAATGGGGTTGGATGCGCATAAAGGATTTCACATCGTTGTACATGGAAAATATACGGCAGCGGATGGGACAGAAAGGGAAGGATACTATAAACTCCGTCTATGTACAATAGATGATGCTACAGGAGAAAAAGTTCCGTTGACTTCAATTGTAGGCAATGATTACTATAAACTGAATATCCGGAGTGTTACGGGATTTGGCGCTAATTCATTCGAGAATGCAGAAAAGAATGGATTTACTAATGATATGGAAGCATTCATGTTATTAGAGTATAATGGTACACATGATTATCAAGAGAATTATTTGCAGAATGGTTATCAGATGGGATTTGAAAATTCCCGTTGGATTATATACAGTAATGAAACCTTGAATTCTTTTGTGTTAGGTCATTTCTACCGGTGCATCCGGGATGAATCATTGGAAGGTTACACCATGTTTGATCCGAATTATCCTAATCTTCAGCGTGGATTGATAACGGTGAAAGCAGATGGGACAGAAATAACGGGGGAAACAGTTTGTAATGATACTCCTGATAATCCCGTCGAGATGGATTTGTGTTTCACGGAATCGAGTGAAGTTGCAGGTACGGAATACTCTTTTACGAGTATTATCCAATATGGTGTTCTACAAAAAACGGTAACTGTTGAACGTCATTCCTCTATCAGTCGGTCATATACAGTGCTTCCTATGTTATATACGAATTACGGGGAAGTGTTCGATTCATGTGATTGGATCGGGATAGCTGAACAACGGCACGAAGGTGCTATTACTTATCCGCAGTTAGACTCTGCTAATGATTACATTTTTGTCCATGTAAAGGAAAATGGCACAGGCAATGCACGTGAAGGAAAGGTGCGTCTGTTTGGTAGGAATGGATATTTTGAACTTCGGATACGTCAGGAAGGATAATTCAAATAGTGTTAAGAGTGAAAGGAGATATGAGGATGAATATATTAAACGATATTTTGGAAAAAGAAGGTGATAATCGAGGCTCTGTTTATTTGTATTGTCTAGAGGATTCATGGAAAGCATTCGGATATTCTGCTTTTTATCTGTCTTTACTTTATCCGGGGATGAAAATCGTGAAATATGATAATCCGGATATTATATGCTTTTTTGTGTGTATATCGGATGACTGTCTGATGGAAATATTCGAGATGAGCCGGATATATGTCGGGAATGAATGTATAGAGATGAAAGTGCCGGAAAGGATTTGCGGTGGAGAAAACGAGTATGTCAAATGGTGTAATGAATTGTGCTTGAACTTGTAGAATTATGAATAAACGAAGATTAAGATTATTACACCTTTTAAGATTGGTAATCCATCAGAAATATATAAGACTTCTTTATATTACTTTAGGCGTGTTTTTACTTTTATGTACTTGTTCTGCCAATTCTGGTAAATCAAATGCTATGGCAAAGCAACAAAAAGACAGCATACTGATAGAGCGCTTTTGGGATATGTATGATTTTACAGATACTATCCGGTTAAGCAGCTCTGCCACTACCGAAAAGATGCTGGTGGATTATCTTTCTCAATTGTCGGAACTGACAGAGGAAAGGGCTTGTGAAAATATCAGGAGATTGGTGTTGAAGACTAAAGTTAATAAGGTGGTAAACCGTTGGTTTCTACAACGGTTGGAGCATCATCTATATGAACCTGATTCGTCACTACGGAATGATAGTTATTATATTTCAGTATTGGAGGAAGCATTAACATCCGGACATTTAGATGGAATGATGCGTATACGTCCCTTGTATCAATTGAAAATGCTTAAAAAGAACCGGATAGGGATAAAAGCTGCTGATTTTACTTTCATTCTTTCTACGGGAGAATTTCAAAAATTATGGGATGTTT
>OGME01002045.1_pt1 | contig 10148 bp, 7 predicted proteins | sample 1572981 | NCBI WGS metagenome assembly OGME01 (sample SAMEA2581902, study PRJEB24529) | metagenome | biome: Human gut stool | place: China | collected 2011
CGAAAAATTTCATATGGATGTCTATAATCTGACCAAGAATGAACTGGAACTCCTTGTTGCCGACATCGGCTTGATGAAGATTTATCAGCGGACGGCGTTGAACAAGGAGTTCTATGATTACCGCAACAGTGCCTTGCGCCGTATGAAAAGGATAGCGGAGGATGACAATCTGTTTGTGGACCGACACGAGCAAATGCGTTTGAATTATGCCCGTTCCGAATTTTATATCGTATCTGCTGTTTATTATTATTATCTGCAACAACGTCCCGAGGCAGTGGCTTCTATCAATGAAGTAACTGATAATCAAAAATTGTTGGCAGATACCAACCAGTTATTGTACTATCATTACATTAAGGGATCCGCTGCCTTGTGTGAAGGCGAGACGCCGGACGAACAAAGGCTGCGAGAGTTTGACGAACTATATACCACGTGGCGGTTGGCATCCCGTAAAGGGTATCTCTACTTTGAAGGGAACGGAGTGCAGGGGCTTGCCAACCTGATGGCCTCACCGGAGAATTACGAGTTTTTCCAGGACCGCCGTTCCCATGCCCTGACACGGTTTGGAGTATCGGTAGACTCTCTATTGCCAATGCGTCTAGGGCAGTTGGCTCTGCAGAAGTTCAGTCAATATAAAGATTTGTATCAGATAGCAGGCGCATATGTGTCCATTGGCAAATACCTGAATGCCCACAGTCACTATACAGAAGCTCTTGACACGTTAAAACTTGCTCTGGAATGTGTAAATGACCATCACCGCCTTTTCTATGACTGCCACGATAGTTTGGACTGGCTGAAAGCATTTGACCGTCGAGATACGATTTGCGCGGAGAAGGCATGGATGGAGCAGAAACTGAAAACCGTACCTGAGTGGATTTCACGTATTCGTGAACAGTTGAGCGTTTCGTATGCAGGACTCGGGATGAAAGAAAAATCAGACTATAACCGCAATATTTACCTGGATATCCTTGAAGATACACGCCAGGATAAAGAGCTGGAAAGCCGCTATCAGGCATTGGAAAAGGAGGCGGGACAGCTCAACGTTGTGTTGTCACTGGTCATTGTGGGCTTCGTGCTTGTATCGCTCTTTTTCTGGTTTTTCAACAAGCGTTCCAAAGACCGGAACAGAGTACATCTCCACCGTCTGCAACTGATGCTGGACATCTGTCAGAAGATAACGGCATCCATTCCGGCAGATGCACAGACTGAGGAGGAAATCATCGACTCTATCCGGACGGCTGTCTGCCCGGAATTGGAAAAGCTGTTTGGAGTGAAGGACATCCGCATAGACAACGGGCAATTAGTGTTCCCGCGTCGGATGAGCAAGGATGAGCAGGCGATGGTACGGGTGATAACTCCCTATATCCAATGGGCGATAGACAACGGCATGACGTCCATCTCCCTTGGCGACGAACGCCGCAGACTGGAAAAGCAACGCTACATTTACGAGCAGCACATCGCAGGGAACAAACGGCAAAATCTGATAAAGAAAGCATGTATGGCTATTGTCAACGGAATTCACCCGTACATAGACCGTATCATCAACGAAGTACAGAAACTGACTCAAAAAGGATTCATCAAAGAGGAGCGGATAAAGGAGGAGAAATACCAGTATATCGACGAGTTGGTTACTACCATCAACGAATACAATGATATTCTTGCCCTTTGGATAAAGATGAAGCAAGGAAGCCTTAGCCTAAACATAGAGACGTTCGAATTGAATGAACTTTTCGAGCTGCTCAGGAAAGGAAGCCGTACATTCGAGATGAAGAGACAGTCGTTGGAGGTGCAGCCTACGGATATCAGGGTAAAGGCAGACAAGGCCCTTACATTGTTTATGATAAATACACTGGCGGAGAATGCCCGTAAATATACCCCTCAGGGCGGTATGGTGAAAGTATATGCACGGCAGGAGGAGGATTATGTGGAAATCTCGGTAGAGGATAATGGTTGTGGATTGTCACCGGAAGATGTAGCCCGCATCGTGGGAGAAAAAGTATATGACTCAAAAGCCATCGGTATGAGTGACGCTCCCGACAAGGAGGAATTGAGGAAGAACAAAGGAAGTGGCTTTGGACTGATGAACTGTAAGGGCATCATTGAAAAATATCGCAAGACGAATGATTTGTTCAAGGTCTGTCTGTTTAATGTGGAGAGCGGGCTGGGAAAAGGCAGCCGTTTTTATTTCCGTCTGCCTGCCGGTATCCGTAAGTCCGTGTCGGTGTTGCTCGTTGTGTTGTCTTTGTGCATGTCATCCTGCCGGCATGCTGTGGAACAGCCTGCTTCCGGAGAGGTGTTACCGGGTTCTTTGGCACTGCTTGCACAGAATGAATACGAAGCTTTGCTGGACGAAGCCTCCGATTATGCCAATGAAGCTTATTACTGCAATGTAGACGGAGAATACGAACTGGCTTTACAATACATAGATTCGGCAATGTATTGCCTGAACGAACATTACAAGCAATACGCCCATCCTATACATCGCTATATGACGCTGACGGGAGACGGGGCGCCTGCGGAACTGGATTGGTGGAACCAGATGTTCAATTCGGATTTCCATGTAATTCTGGATATCAGGAATGAAGCGGCAGTCTCATTTCTTGCATTGAAGCAATGGGATGACTATAGTTATAATAATGCTGCCTACACTACCTTATACAAACTGTTGGGAGAAGACCAATCCTTGGAAGAATATTGCCGGCAGCTGGAGCGTTCCACCAACAACAAGATGGTGGGCATTTTGCTGGCGGTGATTTTGCTGTTCGTATTGCTGTTGGGATATTACATACTCTACTTCCGTAAACGTCTGGTGAACCGCTGGAATCTGGAGCAAGTACTGGAAATTAATGGAAAGGTGTTCAATGCCTCCTTGTTGCCGGTTTCGGATACGGAGGAAATGTTGCAGCGTGAGGAGGATACATTGAAGGAAATCCCGCGGCAGATTGTAGGTTCCGCTTTTGATGCAGTGAACGAACTTTTGAGTATCGACCGGTTAAGCATAGCTGTATACAACGAGACTACACATAAGCTGGAATATACTTCCAATCCAGTGGAAGATACCGCCGTGGACGAGTTGCCTATCTGGAGGAAATATATGGAGAATTGCTTTGAGCAGCAAGTGTACATATCGGAAAAGGGTATACAAGCATTGCCGCTTGTTGTGGATGCGGGAAATATGTGTCGTTGCATAGGTGTGCTGTGTCTGGAACGTAGGGAAGGTACGGAGCAGGAGACCGACCATTTGCTTTTGGAACTGATAGCCCGTTATGTCTCCATTGTAATCTTCAATGCAGTGGTTAAGTTGGCTACGAAATACCGGGACATCGAAGTGGCTCAAGATGAAGCCCGGCGAGCTTCCTGGGAAGACAGTTTGCTGCATGTACAGAACATGGTGCTGGATAATTGTCTCTCGACCATCAAGCATGAAACGATTTATTATCCGAACAAGATAAAGCAGCTGATAGGGAAACTGCGGTCCGGCAAACAGACAGAAGCGGAGGAGCGGGAAACGGTGGTTGCCATCAGCGAATTGATAGAGTATTACAAAGGTATCTTTACGACACTCAGTTCATGCGCTTCCCGCCAGTTGGAAGAGGTGACTTTCAGGCGTGCGACAATATCTGTGCCGGAACTTATGGCTACTGCCGGGAAATATTTCCGCAAAGTGTATAAGGGAAACAAGGCGCATATTGATTTTAAGATACAACCGTTGGAAGGACGGATTACCGGCGACTGGAACCAGTTGCGTTTCCTGCTTGAAAACCTGATAGACGAGGCTTGCTCCGTAACTCTGGATGGAGCTGTCTGTCTGTCGGCCCGGGAAGATGGGGAATTTATACGTTTTCTGTTTACAGATATGCGTAGGGAAAAGACCCGTGAAGAATTGAACCAATTGTTCTATCCCGACTTGTCTCGCATGACGGCCGGTGAGAAAGGAGAACTGTATGGTACGGAATATCTGGTGTGCAAGCAGATTATCCGCGACCATGACGAGTTTGCCGGACACCGGGGATGCCGTATCAATGCCGAACCGGGAAAGGAAGGAGGTTTTACAATATATTTTACGCTACCGAAAAAATGAAATATGGAAGACAAAAAATTTAAAGTAATCATCGTTGAGGATGTCAAGTTGGAGCTGAAAGGGACGGAAGAGATTTTCCGCCATGAAATTCCCAATGCGGAGGTAATAGGTACTGCTATGACTGAGCAGGAGTTCTGGACATTGATTGAAGCCGGCGTGCCGGATCTTGTTCTGCTGGACTTAGGATTAGGAGGTTCGACCACAATCGGGGTGGACATCTGCCGGAATATCTTCAAGCGTTATCCGGGAGTACATGTGCTGATATTCACGGGAGAAATATTGAATGAGAAGTTATGGGTGGACGTACTTGAAGCCGGTGCCGACGGCATTATCCTGAAAACCGGAGAGTTGCTGACCAAAACCGATGTGCAGGCAGTGATGGACGGCAAGAAGCTGGTCTTTAACTATCCGATACTGGAGAAAATAGTGGAACGCTTCAAGAAATCTGTCCTGAATGATACAAAACGTCAGGAAGCAATCATAAGCTATGATATTGATGAGTATGACGAGCGTTTCCTCCGTCATTTGGCACTGGGCTATACCAAAGAAATGATTGCCAATCTTAGGGGAATGCCTTTTGGAGTCAAGTCGCTGGAGAAACGACAGAATGACTTGATTGGCCGTCTTTTCCCGCCTAGTGAACGGGTGGGGGTGAATGCCACTCGTCTGGTGGTGCGTGCATTGGAACTCCGAATTCTGAATATAGACAATCTGGAAGCCGACGATGAGTAAACTCCGGATGCCACATCCCGCTACGATGTTCTTCCTGCTGACGCTGGCAGTCATCCTCCTTTCATGGATATTCGATGTCTATGGCCTGAGCGTGCTGCAACCGCAGACTGGAGAAGAAATACGGGTGCAGAGCCTGCTGAGTCCGGAGGGCATACGCTGGCTGCTGCGCCATGTCATAACCAATTTTACGGGATTCGCTCCGTTAGGGCTGGTGATTGTGGCTATGTTCGGAATAGGGGTGGCACAGCATTCGGGTTTCATCGATGCATGTATTCGCAGGGGGGTACGACGTCCACGTGATCCTTGGCGCATTATTCTGCTGGTCATTGTCTTAGGACTGTTGTCCAATATAGTGGGAGATGCAGGATATATCATTCTGTTGCCGATAGCTGCGACTTTGTTCCAGTCCGTCGGTCTGCACCCCATTGGAGGTATAATTACAGCTTATGTTTCAGTCTCTTGTGGCTATAGCGCTAATGTGTTTTTGAGTACATTAGACCCCATGATTGCCTCTGTAACGCAAGAAGCGGCTGATAGGATGAATATTGCTCCGGGGCAGACTGGACCGCTGTGCAATTATTATTTTCTCTTTGTTTCCACGTTCCTGCTTGCATTTATCATTTATCATATTACCCGCAGGAGCTTGTTGCCGCACTTGGGAGTGTATGCAGGGGATATTCATTTTAATGGCTACAAACAATTGTCCCGCAAGGAACGGAGAGCTATGTTGGGAGCTGTATTTGCAGGCTTGCTGTATATTGCCATTATTCTGTGGGCTACATTCTCTTCATGGGGGATATTGCGGAGTGTCAATGGTGGGTTGATTCGTTCTCCGTTTATAGTCGGTATTCTGTTTTTGCTTTCGTTTGGAATAGGTTTGATGGGGATGGTCTATGGTTTTGCCTCCGGCCGATACCGTACGGACGGTGATGTGATAGAAGGACTTACGCAGCCGATGAAACTGCTGGGCGTTTATTTTGTGATAGCTTTCTTTGCCTCACAGATGTTTGCTTGTTTTGAATATTCCCACTTGGACAAGTGCATTGCCATTTTAGGCGCTAATCTGCTGTCCTCCGCCTCTTTGAGTAGTTTATGGATATTGATTCTCTTCATTCTTTTTACGGCGCTGGTCAATCTCTTTATGGTATCTGCCACAGCTAAATGGGCTTTCATGTCTTTCATTTTTGTTCCGGTATTGGCAAGTATGGGCATTTCGCCGGATATGACCCAATGTGCGTTCCGTATAGGTGACAGTGCAACAAATGCCATAACACCTTTTATGTTCTACATGCCACTTGTCTTGACCTATATGCAGCAATATGATAGGCAATCCACTTATGGTTCACTGCTGAAGTATACTTGGAGATATTCTTTAGTCATTCTATTGGCATGGACTGCCTTATTTGTACTTTGGTACATCAGCGGTTTGCCATTAGGACTGTAATATCATAACCGATGAACAGCCCGTTTTCGATAACCCCGGTAATGGCTTTCAGTTTCTGTTCCAAATCAGGAACAATGTTGCTGAGATGAATGTCAAGAATGAAATTACCGTTTTCGGTAAATACCGGGCCGTCTTTTCCTTCTGCAAGACGTAGGCTGATTTTTGAAGCTCCCAATAAGCGTATCTCGTTTTCCACATGGGAGAGAGCATGTGGAAATACTTCTACCGGTATGGGGTATTTGCTCCCCAGTTTGCTGACAAGCTTGCTCTCATCGACAATGATGTAAGTCTTACCACTGCTTTTAATGAGAAGTTTCTCCTTAAACATGGCTCCACCACGTCCTTTGATGAGGTTATTATGCGGATCCACTTCGTCTGCACCGTCGAATGTCCAATCCGGACGCTTATTCCACAGAGTAGTTTGCGGCAGGCCAAGCTGTATACATGTCATCGAAATTTCGGCAGATGCCGGAATGATTTCTATATGCAAAGATTCTTGTTTAACTCGTTGAGTTAATGCAAACAAAGTGAGATAAACGGTAGAGCCGGAGCCTGCTCCTATGACATCACCGTCTTTGGCCAGTCCGGCAATCTCCTGGGCTACCAATTCCTTACTCGCCTTATTGCTGATTTTATTTGACCATTGCAATTCTTGTATCAACTGATTTTCCCATTCCATCTCTTTAAAATTTAGTTGTTATTACTCTTTCATTCATTTTCGGGTCAATGCTACTTTTCCTACTTGAATATTCCTCCATATTTTTACTTTTTATAATTAGTAACATTGATAATTTGCAAAAAGTTTTAATACATCTGTATATAAATACCGTGTATCTTGTTTGTAAAGGTAACTAATCATTACTTTTTATGTAGCAAATGAGCCTTTTATACATAGGTAACGAAAAAAGGTGATACAAAAATTTGCAATATTCGTAAAAAAGCGTACCTTTGCACCGCAATTAAGGCTGGTTCCGTAGCTCAGCTGGATAGAGCAACGCCCTTCTAAGGCGTGGGTCTTGCGTTCGAATCGCAACGGAATCACAAGGAAAAAACCGCAAATGGCTAATAAAAAGCTTTTGCGGTTTTCTTGTTTTAGAATTAGAAAATGTCCGCATTTTGTCAGCATAGGTTGTAATGGGAAACAAATTGGAGTATTTGGTTTACATTGCAGGCAAGATTTATTTGCGATACCTGGAGAAAAAATTATCAATCCAACGGACTAGATATACTATAATAACTCCGGCTATGACCATACTGATAATACGTACCAACATAATTTATAGAATTAAAGATTTGTTTTTATAGAATAATAATGTGCAAAGATAATTGATTGGTGGAGAAACAAAAACTCTGGAAAGGATATAAAGATAGGAATTAACGCATATTTTCACGGATATAATCCTCTATTGTAAAATCACTCTTATATCTAGATATTTCCGGATTCTTCTCTACAGTCGTAATGCAACGTTTTTCTTTACCAAGTACCAACCGATTTAGGAAGCTCAGGATGTCATGACGATTATCCTTCATAGGAGAATAGGATAGGGAATGTCCTATACCTTCCGCTATATAGAAATAGTATGCTGTCTCTTTTTCTTTCAGTTGCATACAGATAAAGTTTGAGCCCCATAGCCCCATTTCCTCTACTACTGCCTTAGTAAAAGGAACCGTGCTGTCGGCATCACCATGGAACAACATAAGAGGACAAGGGGACATTATCCATTTTGGAATACCATTGGCACAGATTGCTCCAGAAAAGGAAATGACCCCTGCATAATTGAAATTGGCAGGTAATCTGTCCGCAAAAGCCGTTTGATTGCAAATCTCATACTCTGCTTGAAGGGCAGTTATCGCACCTGCACTTGAACCGCAAGCTATAATTTGTGCAGGATTTATTTGCCATTCTACACTATGCTCAATTATATAATTTGTAGCATCACCAAAATCTTCTACAGCACAAGTGATTGCTTGTTGCAGGGCAGAAGAGAATCCTTGCAAGTCCGAATACTCCGATTTATCTATATCCTTTAATTGGGTACGGTAATCTGTTGATACTACCACATAGCCGGCTCGTGCCAAAAAATGAAAATAAGAAATGTAATCGGGATTATCTCTTCTCCCGCCTTTGAAACCTCCCCCAAATGCAAAAAGAATGACGGGCTTTGATTGTGTCCCTTGTATTTGATCAATCATTACATACTTGTCCAGTTTCAGAGTATCAGCCTTTTTGATGGCAAAAGTATATGTTTGCTTGTCAATATGCTGTGCATGCACAGCAGTAGCTATACTCAATAATGAGCATGCCATCAAGATAAAAATAAAGCGTTTTCCCATATTCAGTTTATTCTATTAATGCTGCGTGGATTATCTGACCTACAAAGATAGAATAAAACTATAACTAAAAAGAGGAAAGATGACATTTAGACATAAAAAAAGGCTATCTATCCCAGACAGCCAATCTTTTTTATTAACCTTAAATCTAATACTATGAAAAACACAGTACAAAGATACGTACTTGCAGGAGATATCCAAATTTTAGCGGGTAATCAGCGGATATTATAACATGGTTTAGTAGAATATTATTTCCGTTAACTATTAACATAAATAATATTCAATTTAACAGAAGAAGGAATTAATATTCCTCATCAGTGATTGCAAACTTTAGTCATGTCCACTGTAAATCCACCATTGGCGGGTATAAATTTCCTTTTCTTTTAAGAAATTCTATCAGGGTATCTACATCCATATTGTCGGCAGAGCAGGTGAAAAAACGCTGCTGCTCGCCGAATTTTTGGATAATGGCTTCTCTCAATGATAACTCAGTATAACTATTACCTTCCATCATGTGAAGGACTTCATGTGCATGTAATTGTTCCATAATCTTTTTTTGTGGCAAAGATAATATGATATTCTAAGTATAAGTGTAACATATGTGACAAAGCCCAACACACATATCCGGATATTTGCTTTTACGTAAAATAACACTTGTTACGACTATGCTAAAAACCTCAAAAAAAGTAAAAAGGTTTTGCTTCTATACCATTGTAAACTAACTTTGGGAATCAACTTTTAAATGAATTAAAGCATATGAAAAAATTAATCTTATCTATTGCACTATGTTGTGCAGCTACGAATTTCTTTGCGCAGAATGCTGACCCTGCCCAGTTGGTCAACGATGGTAAGGCTGCTCTTGAAGCTAAAAATTACCAGGAAGCTTACACAAAATTTAGTACTTATCTGACACAAACAAACAACCAAGATTCCGTAATTGCATATAACTGTGGCGTTTGTGCCGATAAGATAAAGAAACCTGCCGAAGCTTTGAAGTATTTTGATATTGCTGTACAGAAAAAGTATAACCTGGCAAATGCTTATATAGGTAAAGCCGGTGCTTTGAAAGATTTGAAGAAAAATGATGAGTATGTTGCCACTTTAAAGGAAGGGCTGGAAGCAAATCCCGGTAATAAGACATTGACTAAATTGTATGCCACTTATTACGTAAATCAAGGTATCATGGCGCAGAAAGCCAAAAAGATGGATGCAGCCGAAGAAGCATTTAAACAAGCCATAGCTATCCAAGCAGATAATGTAAATGCACTTAACAGTCTGGGTTCTTTGTATTATAGTAAGGGTGCCAATACCATGAAAACAGATGTAGAAAAAGCAAAAGTTGAATTCAAGGAAGCCAAAGAATATTTGGATAAACTTATTCCATTGCTCTCTGCAGACAAACCAGCTCAAAAGAAGATGATGGATAATGCAAAAACGATGTTGAACTTCATCGACAGTCAATTGAAATAAAAGACTCTCCTATATAAAAAAGGAGGTTGTGTCAAAATGCTGACACAGCCTTTTTTTATGCGCAAAGCCCAGACTTTCTCAAGCCCGGGCTTT
>OGME01002056.1_pt1 | contig 10094 bp, 12 predicted proteins | sample 1572981 | NCBI WGS metagenome assembly OGME01 (sample SAMEA2581902, study PRJEB24529) | metagenome | biome: Human gut stool | place: China | collected 2011
GCCTCTCTTGCAGACATAAATTCCATAACAAGCTCCTATTCCTGTACTGTGTGTCATTTACTATATTATATTCTAAATCTCGAATAATAGCAATATCATATTTTACGATTGACGTAAATTTTCAAAAGAAAAATATGGCGACAGAGAAAAACTTTCTGTCGCCATATTTTTATCGTATAAATCAATTTTGTATTTACAATTACTGTTGCTTTGAGGTGTTCTGTATCACTTTCTTGCTCAGCAAATTGCTTAACAAGTGTGTAGTTAATGCCTGTTTTTTATAATTAATATATTACATATTTTTAATCAACCATTTCAGCATATTTATATTTCTTTCAGTTAATTCTTCAAACTTATCATATTTGCTGAAATAAGCAATACAAATAATCTCAACTGAACAGATTACATAAGGTATAGCTTTAATTTCATCTTTGCTTAAATTATCAATTCTATTATATCCCTTAATTAAATTATCAAGTATTTCCTGCCATACCTTAAAATTAATTTGATTATTAAAGCACTCGGATAAAATAGCGGTTGCGCAATAGCAAATATCAAAAACCCGCACATTAACCTCTGTTAAGTCAAAGTCGACAAAGCCTTTAAATTCTTTTTCGTCAAAAATCATATTTGAAGGGTTGATATCTCTGTGTATCAGCTGAGTCGGCAATTTATTGATTAGTTTTCCAAATTCATCTTTATATTTTTCACAAAATTCATTTGATAAATTTGCAAACTTTTTAACTTTGTAGAGATTATTGATACAGTCATCATAAATATTATCCTGTTCAAAATCGTTAATATCATAAAATTTTAATTTATTATGTAGCTTGGCAATATTTTCACCGATGGTTAAAGCAATTGAAGTATCATTAAAAATATCAACACATTTTAGTTGTTTTCCATAAATTCGTTTTGTAACGATAAAATACAATTCTCCGTATTGTAAATAATTATCACCGTTATTTAATTTAACAACTTCTGAAAACAAAGTGCTCTTTTTAATCACAGCAAAATTTGTTGAATATTTCATTACATAATTATCGCCTATATAGTATGAACTGTCACTTTGTTTACCTGTGCTTTCGTTTATAATCGGCTTAACTACGCTGTTTTGCAAATTCCAATTCGGCAATATTTTTTGTATTTTAGTTTTTGAAACCATAATGTGTTCCTCCTGCAAAATGTTAATTTTATACGGTTTGCTGCCTATATAAGATTTTGTGAATTTTGATGGAGAGCAACCAAATTCTCGCTTAAATGCTTTGTAGAAACCTGCATAAGTATCAAATCCAAATTCAAAAGCAATATCAGTTTTCGACAAATCGCCGTTCATCTCGTAAACAGCATACAATAATCTTCTTTTGAGTATGTATTCGTTTGGCGTAGCACTCAAATACTGCTTGAACAAGCGTACTAAATGAATGTGTGAATATCCTGCAATGCTGCATAAATCATCATTACTTATTTCGGATTTTATGTTATCGTCGATATAATCAAGTACATTCTGAATCATCCTGCGGGTATCCAAGATGACCCTCCTTTCTTTTCACTTGCAAGCTTATTTTTATTATATCATAAAATATTTCAAATACATTTCCTATTATATCAAAAAAGCAGCCGATTTTTCGACTGCTAATAATTACTCATCTAATTGGTGTAGTTCTGTAATTTCAGAATAATTTGTTTTTTTGGAATTATATTTATAATAAATTCCTTGGAATGTCACCTTATCAAAATAATATGTATTATAAACAACATTATTTTTTTCAATCACTATATTTTTATTGTCATATATAATAATCTCATCATTATTAAGAACGCATTGATACATTGAATATTCTTGGCTGTTCTCATTTATAATAGCATAATAATTATCGTTTATTTGAACTATATTAAATGTTTTTTCTTCCTTTGCATCAGAATATTCTTTATGAAACAAATATCCCGAAAAAGCCAATGAAATTATTAATAACACTATTACGGCAAAAGTAACAACTTGACTACTTTTTTGAGTTTTTCCAATCAGAGGAATAAATAAAAAGCTTATTGTTTCGTTAAACGCAGATAAAATAAAAGTACACCACATGACAACCTTTGAGTTAAAAACTTTACCAACAACACAACTGATAAGAAAAGCTAAAATCATTGCTGCAATTATAGAAGAGATTTCATTAAGCGTAGGCTTTTTCTTGAATTTTTCGAATAATGAAAAAAATTTATAGCAAAATAATATAATTAAACTACCACCAATACTACAAATAACAAAATACAGCAATAAAAACAAGTTGTTATTACTTATATCTAATGGAAATGTGTCAAAATCAAATTGATAATGCCAGTTGCGACCCATAGATATAAATTTCAATAACATGCCAAAAAAAGCCGTTGTAATAGCACTGGTTTCAACAATAATTTTAATTGTTTTCTCGGCATCAATAGAAATTCTATTCTCATTTTTTCTGTTTTCTTTAGAAGAACTCATAACTGTTTCACATCCTTACTAAGCGTACCCAAATATTTTGAAATGTGTTCTAATACAAAAAAGTACATTACTTAATTTGCGTAATTTATTGAAAATTAAATTTTTCACAAATGTTTTTCATTCCGCAATAAATTTTACATTTCGGTTCATCTTTTACTTCCAGTTTCCCAAATTTTGTTATCGAATTATAATATTCACAAAAATCATTACAAGTACATATAAATTTCCTGTCATTGTAATACAAAGGGTACATTGCTGAAATATCACAATTGCTCTTTTTACCTGAAGATATTATCATTTTGTCGCTTTTAGGTAATTTATTAGTAAAATAGTTTTTTGTACCGTGATGAGCAACTTTAATATAGTTGTATTTATTATTTTCAATCTTACAAGCGATATTATCATTAAAAACTTTAGCTGTTATATCACCTAAAAATAAGACTTTATCATTATGAAAAATAATGCTATACTTATTTTGAATTTGTTTAATCTTTTTTCTCAGAATGCTTGTTAATTTTTTAAAATTAACCTGCTTTTTAATAGCGTTCAAGTCATCTAAAATATTTTTAATATTATTAGAAATATAATCTAGTGTAATTTCATTTTGCATTCTATTATTTTTTAACATTTCAACATTACTAATATATTTCTCTGCTAACAGTTCAATTTCTTCTATAAGGTCAGACCCTACACCATTATGGAAATTCGCTGATTCTCTATAAATTTCATTTGAATTTACTTTCAATATTTTTTCAAATTCATCAAGTAAATTTCTGACCTCATAATCAAGTGTATTGGGATCGGGCCATAAGACCTCCATATTATCGTTAATAAAGTCTCCTTTTTTCACAAAATTGACAATTGCACATTCCTTCAGTATTCCATTATCAATTATTTTAGGGATAAATCTTAGCATTTGCTCAGCCATCAGATAGCCCGAACTTGAATTGGAGAGAATGAGCAATGCATAAAGTTGTAATTTAATTTCTTCTTTTGTAAAAAAGTTAGGTGCATATATTGCATCAAATGCATCTTTAGGGAACATAGATAAAATATTATAATGATCATCATGAAAATGAGTCACAATACACTCCAAGTTTTTGTTTAATGTCTTACTAATAATGTTATTCACTAATACGGTTTTTTCAAGTTCTTTAATATCTCCACCGCAATCAACTAATATATTAACATTATCTAATTCTAATAGTGAGCAATCACCAAAACCAATTTTATATACATATATATTTTTTATATCCATTAGTTAATTCTCCCATGTAATAATTTCTAATGCTATAATAACATAAATAATATAATTGTGAAAGAGATTTATAAGTAAAAGGGCAGGATTACTCCTGCCCTTTCTAGTTAGTGAATATATACTATTTTCTTGTACACTATCTCTCTAACCCGATTGGAAATATTGTTCATAGCCTGAACCCAGAGCATCATATCACTTGCTTTAAGCTGTTCTGTAACATTTTCTTGTTCGGCTAATTGCTTAACGAGTGTATCATACATTTCGGTTGCCTGGACATCTACATCGTGCAAGTATGAATTTAGTTTACACTGCGTAAGCAGGGTTGTATAAAACGCTGGTTTATATTGTTTAATGTATCCCTTATGTTTTCTGCCCCAATAGCCGATTTCATAATTTGTATCTGTTGATACAAGATTTGGAATATACACATCACCTACAAGTGTGTAGCTAATGCCCGTGTTTTCGTCGGTAATATACTTTTTCATAAAATTCTCCTTATCTGCATAGGTCATCATACCTATGTCTTGTTTTTTGCTTTGTAATAAAGCGTTTTTGTTGCATTGCCTTTTCAGCTTTCATATTGTGTTTGATTTCATCGTTGTCCTCCAAAATGTTTGTCGCAACTTCTTTTCGTAGCAAAGACAAAGTTTTTGTGAAATCATCACGTTTTGATTTTAGTTCTGCCATGACACTCGGTTCTTTGCAACGCCTCATTTTGTTATAGCAATGCTGCCGTTGCTTTTCAATATAAATAATTTGCTCGTTTGTTGCTGAAATAAATTCATTAACAGCCGAAATCGTGGTCAATTCTTTAGAATCTATCAACCGTATTTCTTTTGAATACCTGTCAATTTTTCTCCAAGCCGCCCTCATTTCAGGTGACAACGGTTTGTGCTGTTTTGCTTTTGGCAAATAGCCCAACAAATAGTAGTAATGCAAATACAATGCTTTCAGACCGGTTATTTTTCTTGTTGTTGCAAAGCAACCATTGAACCTAACTTTCTTTGAAACAATATATTTCGGTTTTATTGATTTTTGGAATGTGTTAAATTCGGGAGCAGTTTTCCAAAAATCATTTTCTTTCAGTCTTCGAAAAATATGCTCTTTATCATACTTCTCACCTAACCGATAAAGGCGTGTATTTCGAGTGTCATTAACAGAACGAATTGTTGCATATTTCAAATCAGGATTGAGATTAACAATATAGCCTTGCTTTTTGAGCACATAGATAAATTCTTTCGGCGAACAGCTGATACTTAACGCTTTATCAATCGCCTCTCGCATTAAATTGTATTTTGTAGGCTCACCGTTTTTCTCTGCATAATACAAAGTTCTTGAAATCTTATTTTGTGGATTTGCTAATACAGTTAAGTGTTCACGCTCACAAAGCGAATCGGATAAATCTCTGAACTTGTAATACGCTTTCTTGTTGCAATTGAATTTTTTGCCGTTCCACATATTGACAGAGTTAATTACAAAATGATTATGATAAGTGTCTGTATTAAAATGCGTTGCTACAAGCACTTGATAATCTGTGCCCCACATTTGTTTTGCAAGTTCGACACCAAGCCTATGACATTGTTCGGGTGTGACTTCGCCTGTCTTAAAACTTTGATATGCGTGGTAGGCAACATTGCCTGAAGTCTTACCAAAATGAACTTGAACATTTTTCATTTCTTCATAGGCTGTATCGGTATTGCAATTTACGCCTGTAACAAAGCACGCTTCTTCACTGATTGTTTTCTCTCCGTTCTCGGCATAATGAATTGCATTTTTCAAATCAGAGTAAATTGTTTTGTTTGGATTGGCGGCATAATCAACAACACGAGACAGACTGTCCTTGATTGCCCAAATTTTTGTTACAGCCATTATCCGTCATCACCGTAACATGCGTTGAGTAATAGTTCTTTTATTTTATCAAGCCTGCTGTCATTCATTTGACAAACTAATTGATAAGCCTGTTTCAAATATTTATTGGGTGCCGACCTTACACTTTGACCTAACGCACACTTACGAATATACTCGGATAACGATAAGCCTGAACGCTTTGCCTTACTGCAAATGTTTGATTTTTCATTTTCGGTTACTCTGATGTTTATTGATAAATTTCTTTCTCTCATTTGTTCTCCTTTCTTTAGGGGTTATAGGGAACTCCCTATCTATCCGGCAATACATTGCCTATGCTCGCTACAGTCTGCGACTGCAAATATACCCTTTGAGTTTGTCAGTTGCAAAACCTTTTATTTTCGGTTATAATATTAATGCTTTTATTAGCAGATCGCTTGTCATCTGTTGCCGCAGATGAATCCCAAGCGGTCTTTTTTATTTGTTTATTCATCCTTATCGCCCTTCATTTCATAAAGTGTTTTGCTGATAAGTTTAATCGTTTTGAGTAGTTCTGGTGACGGTTGAGCGTCATTTGAGGACTTCAATTCAATCAACACTTCTTCAAGTTTTTTCTTCAAAGCAACATAAACTTTTGGATTACCGACAACAACAATATCCCTTTGAAGTGCTCGATTGATTAAGTAATCTTGCTTTGTCAAACCCGATAATTTAACTCTCATATCAAGTTCATTGCTCTCTTCAGGTGACATTCTGAAAACAACAGTTTTGTTTCTCCAACGGTTATGTTCGTCACGATTTTTAGCCGACATTTTCAAATTCGCCCCTTTCGTTTTCAAGTTTATTTGCCATTTCATCTTGCCTTGACGGAAACATATGAGCATAATGATATGTCATATCGACGCTTTCGTGTCCCATCCTGTCTGCAATTTCAACAGCGGAAAAGCCTAAATCAATGAGCAATGAAACATGCGAATGACGCAAATCATGGATACGAATTTTCTTAACTCCGGCCTTTTCACAGCCTGTTTTCATTGACCGATACAACGCAGTTTTTGAAATCGGAAACAGCCTTGTATCTTTTTCTGCACCGTAAAGCATACCGATATAATCTTGCATTTCGTCACAAAGAAACGACGGCATTTTAATTATTCTATTGCTCTTTGGTGTCTTCGGTTCGGTAATAATATCACAACCGTTTATTCTTTGATAGCTTTTGTTAATCCTTAAAGTTCGCTTGTTAAAATCAAAATCACTTGGAGTTAAGGCTAACAATTCGCCCTCACGAATGCCACACCAATATAATAATTCAAAAGCATAATAATGCATTGGTTCTTCCATTTTTGCTTCGGCGAATCGCATGTATTCATCCTTTGTCCAAATAAGCATCTCTCTGTCGCTTTCTTTTTTGCCCATTGCTCCTGCTTTTCTTGCAACATTTTCTTTAAGTCCGTAGTATTTAACGGCAAAATTTAATATTGCACTCATTTGGTTATGAATTGTCTTTAAGTAGGTTTGAGAAAACGGTTTTCCGTTTTCATCTTTTGCTTTAATTAACTTGTTTTGCCAATTGATAATATCGGTCGCCCTAATTTCATTTATTTTCTTGTCGGCAAAATACGGCAAAATTTTGGTTTCAAATATATGTCTTTTTGTATTTATTGTATTAAGTTTCAACTTTGTACCTAGGCTTTCAAAATACAATTCAACAAACGAATCAAATGTCATATTGCAAGCACCTTGCAGCTTTAACATTTCTTCTTTTTCCCAAGCCTTTGCCGCTTTTTGAGTAATAAAGCCTCGTTTTTGCGTTTGTTTTTTCTCACCTGTCCAATCGGTATATCTAAACACCGCTCGCCAAGTATTTGTTTTATTATCCTTATATACAGGCATTCTTATCCTCCTTCCGTTTTGTCTGTGCAGTCAATTCTTTGGTAAAAATATTTGCGATTAACTCTGCCGGAAACAACAATTTTTCCTTTTTCGTCAAGTTCTTTATTTAGTTTTTTTATAATCTTATATGCATAAGACTCGGAAACATCAAGAACTTCTGCAACTTCGTCAACCCTCATAAAAATAGAATTATCAGACATTTTCGCACCTCCTTCGACTCTCACAATCACATAATATGTTGCAGTTATGATACTATATGCGTAATTTCGTAACTGATTGGTTACGGTTTTATATTAACACCTTGTAATTCGCTTGTCAAGAATAATTTCAAAATTATCGTAATTATTTTGATAATTTTGTTTGACTTACCGTAACATATATGGTACAGTAATGTTTGAGGTGATGCTTAATGGCAATCGGTGAAAGAATAAGATACATAAGAAAAAAACATAATATGACTCAAAAATATTTAGGTTTACAGCTCGGATTCGGTGAAAAGAATGCCGACTCTCGTGTTGCACAATACGAAAACGGCAGGCGTGAACCTAAAAGTGATATGCTAAAAGAAATTGCAGGAGTATTGCAGGTATCAACACTTGCGCTTGACAGTCCTAATCTTGATGACCATATCAGGTTAATGCACACATTATTTACTATTGAGGATATTTACGGACTTACCATCGAAAGAATAAACGGCAAACTCTGCATTGTTCCCGATGAAAGCAGACCGGAGTGCTTTACCGGTTTATACAGCTGCTTAAACGAGTGGAACGAGATAAAAGATAAAGTTAAAAGCGGCGAAATGACACAGGGGCAATATGACGATTGGCGTTATAATTATCCCGAAGATTTACCGGAAAATATAATCAACACTCTTGACCATTGCTGGGACAAGGCTCAAAAAGAGAATAAAAAGCGAGGAAAGAATTATAACCCTTACGACGAACCGCAGGAAGATTTCTTGACAAAGTTTGAACAAATCAAAAAAGAGCATTACGATACAGAAAATAAAAATGAATAAATAATTTAATTGGCAAAGAATATTTTAAATTTATATAAACTATGGAAAATTATTTTTATCATGTTGTTACTGAAAAACCTATGTATGTAGGTCAACATATAGTTTTTGACGAAAATCATCATAACGGAGTTTGGCAACGAGTAAATGAAAAAATTGATATTGTCTGCGATATTTATAATAATCCGAAAAAATACAAGGATATTGAACTTGAACACCACACCTCAGTAGCTTTGAGAGAGCTTGCATTGGAGCAAGTAAGAGTTGAAAAATATCCAAATTATCCGTCACGAATGGCTTGTTTATATGTGTCTAAAACATTAGAAGAGGCAGAAAAATGGTTTGATTATTTTGTTAGCTTAGGCAGACCGACATTTCAAATTGTAAAATTACAAGTCAACGGCAATATGTTTTACGGTGATGCCGAAAATTGCTTTGACGGAAAATTAAGTGAAAAAGAAAATCTTATCCTTGCAGAAAAATATTGGAAAAACGAAGATTTTAATGAAAGCTCAATTATAGAAATGCTTGTTGACGGTGATATTGAGGTTGTAGAAATAGTAAAAGGATAATTGTAGTACTTTATGAAGAAAAATAGTTATACAAAAGGGAGTGTTATGTAATTGTTTGGTACAGTGATACTTGATGCTTATACAAAGGATGAAACAAAAGAACTAGCTGATGCAATAAATGATTTATGTTGTCCTAATGACAATTATGGATGGGCTTCTGCGGGAATATATTGTTTTTGGGATTATTATACACGCGAAGTTCTTTATATTGGTTTAGCAAGAGACCTATATGTACGATTTTGTCAACATAATGGTTTAATTCCGATGCAAGATAGCGGCTGCAAATACAAACAAATACAACAGTATTTTAATGAACACAAAAAATTAGGATACACAATATTCGTACAATCTCCTTTATCTCAACCTTTAGTATCAAGAAATAAGACAATGTACGAGAAAATGGCAAATGAAGATGGCTCTTCAATACAAGACTATATATCAGAGCAAGGAATAAATAATATAAAACTTTCCGAGGGAATTCTAATAGAAGCTTACAGACGAGCATATGGTCATTTCCCTCCTTGGAATAAGGTTGGTGGCTCCATTGAAGGACAAGAAAGGACTATGGAGAAAAATATTAATATTGTAAAAAGTTTTGCTAATCCTCAAATTCAAAAAGTCAGCCCTATCGTTTCACGATCAACTATTAGAGAATTATCTGAAAATCCAACATACGAATTCTGTGAAAACTATTTGCACGCAATAAGAATGTTAGTATTAAATTTTGGTATGGACTATTATGATGCATTAGAATTCCAAAATAAATTTGATAAGTATAATTGTTATAAACGAATTTGTGATTTGAAGTATTTAGACAAAGAACTAATAGTATAGAAAAAAGAGCTATCAGGCGTTTAAGTCTGATAGCTCTTAATCTTATATTGTTGCCAAAATGTTGCCATTTAGGATTACAAAACTCTTGAAATCCTTATAAATACGGCATTTATCGAGGTTGCGGAGTTATTCCCACTCTACAAAGACTAACGCTTTTTGTTTAGGAATTATTCTCTGTAATGTTTCTCG
>OGME01002066.1_pt1 | contig 10062 bp, 7 predicted proteins | sample 1572981 | NCBI WGS metagenome assembly OGME01 (sample SAMEA2581902, study PRJEB24529) | metagenome | biome: Human gut stool | place: China | collected 2011
AATACGATACCGACTTAACACGCAAAAATCAAATCTAACCGGTAAAAAATCAGTCTTCGGTCGAGAAGACTACCTTCATATTCGTACGGTTTTCCAATAGCGCCCCATAGGCATTATACACCTGTTGGCTTTTGTCACGGGTGGTGACATAATGCCCGTTATTCAGGCATTCGATTTTCTGAAACTGACAAGGCAGTATGGTAGAGCCATATTGGTTGTATACCCCGAACTTCTTGTCCCGTTTGACGATATAACGATGGCCTAAAGAAATGATCTCGTCATACTGGCAGGGAATAATGGGCGAGCCTTTTTACCGTTTGCCGTGACGTAATAAATATTCCCTTCCTGTTGTATTTTGTTGTAGCGGCAAGGAATAATCGTACTTCCATAGGTGTTGACGATACCCTGAAGACCGTTATTCTCCACCAGATATTCTCTTCCTTCTTTCCGGACAGAATTGTATCGGCAGGGAAGTATCGTCGAGCCGTAAGTGTTGTAAATTCCGTATTTACCGCCTGCCGACACATAATAAACTCCGTCTTCGTATTCTATCGTGTTGTATTTGCAGGGGATAACGGTACTTCCATAGGCATTGACGATCCCTTTCAGACTGTCGTTTTCAACCAGGTATTTCCCCCCTTCTTTGTATATCGAAGTGTATTGGGTAGGAACGATTACCGAACCGTACAGGTTGTATATGCCCTGATATTTGCCTTTTGTCACGTAATAGGCATTGTCTTTGCATTCGATCTGGCTGAATTGGCAAGGGATAATAACACTTCCATAGCGGTTGTAAACACCTTTGAGCCGGTCCCGGCAGACGTAAAAACAACGGTCGGTGAGTTCGATCTGGTTATAGCGGCAGGGGATAATTGTCGAACCGTACCGGTTGTAAATTCCGTATAACCCTTCCGACGATACCCAAAAAAAATTATTCGATAATTCTATTTTTTCAAAACGGCAGGGCAAGACCAGGGTCCCGTAATAATTGACAATTCCTTTTCGGTCGTCGCGGCTGATTTGAAGATACTGATTTTCATATTCTTCGATCTTATCGTATTCACAAGCGAGGGAAAGGTAAAGCCAGGCATACCCTTTTTTCAGGGCAATCGGCCGGTCAATCTCTTTCGGAAACCGGCCATCCCGTTTGTGCTCTTCATAAAAATAACTGATGATACCGTATTTCCGGCCCTTTCTGACTTTGAAAAAGCAATTGTGTTGAGGTACGATTTCGTCGTACTCGTACGGTATGGCCAGCTGTTTGTCGATCACGATACCGTATTTCCCGTTTTGCCGTTCGATCCGGCACTCGTCGAAATGGTTGTCGTAGCATTCTGCAAATGCAAAAGTTACACACAATAGAAAAATGAGGGTAGAAATCAGTTTCATAAGTTTGTTTTTAGACTTCAATAATAAGAAAATATTTCTTAATTCCCAAAGAAATGTATCGACTTATTAAAAAAATCGTATATTTGTTTACATTTTATTGCTGTCTCGATTTTCTTTTTTTTGATTTTCCAGTTCCGGCCGTCTCCTTCCCGGATGCTTTGGGATTCTTCGATGTATTCCTTCAGTTCTTTTACTTCTTTTGGAAGCAAGGAAATGAAACCGGTTTTTCTGAAATAGGATTGAGAAAGAATTCGCCGATCAGATCGGTTTCAAAAAGACTTTTGGGACACCTTACCCGGCGACGGATTATCCGATCAGGAATTCGAATAGGTTCGGATTGTCATTGAGATATTCGTAGAGGATACCTTCGGATTTCATGCGGTCCAGCAGGCCCTGGAAATCTTCGGGATGCTGGATCTCGATGCCGATGAGGGCAGGGCCTTTTTCGCGGTTTGTCTTCTTCTTGTATTCGAAATAGGTGATGTCGTCGTGGGGGCCCAGGACGTTGCTGACAAAACTCTGGAGTGCACCGGCTCTTTGCGGAAAACGGACGACGAAGTAATGTTTCAGGCCTTCATATAATAAAGAGCGCTCCTTGATGTCTTCCATGCGGGTGATGTCGTTGTTGCTGCCGCTGACCACACAAACGACGTTTTTTCCTTTAATTTCATTTTTGTAAAAGTCGAGAGCACTCATACTCAGGGCTCCTGCCGGCTCTACTACGATAGCGTCGAAGTTGTAAAGATTCAGGATCGTCGTACAAATTTTGCCTTCGGGCACGACGACGATATCGTCCAATACTTTCTTGCAGATAGCGTAAGTGAGCTCTCCTACCCGTTGTACGGCTGCCCCGTCGACAAATTTATCTACTTCGTTCAGTTCGGTTACCTCTCCGCATTCGAACGATTTTTTCATTCCGGCGGCACCGGCCGGTTCGACTCCGATGATCTTGGTCTTCGGGCTCATTTGCTTATAGAAACTACCGATACCGGAAGCCAGTCCGCCACCACCGATCGGTACAAAGATATAATCGAGCTTCATCCGGGCTTCCTGAATGATTTCTAAACCGACGGTTGCCTGCCCCTCGATGATCCGGGGATCGTTGAAGGGAGGGATAAATACCATATCGTTTTTTTTACAGGCTTCGATTGCTGCTGTATTGGCCTGATCGAAAGTATCTCCCGTCAGGACGACTTCAATGGATTTACCCCCGAACATTTTTACCTGGTTGATCTTTTGCCTGGGAGTAGTAACGGGCATATAGATTTTTCCCTGGATACCGAGTTTGCTGCAGGAGAAGGCTACGCCTTGGGCATGATTGCCGGCACTGGCACAAACCACTCCTTTCTCCATCTCTTCAGGAGTCAGGGATTTGATTTTATTATAAGCTCCCCGGATTTTATACGATCTCACCATTTGAAGATCTTCCCGTTTCAGAAAGATATTGGCTTCGTATTTATCGGATAGATTTCTGTTTTTCATGAGGGGTGTCGGGACCAGAATGTCGTTGAGCGTATGCTCCGCCGTCATGATATCCTTCAAAGAAGGAAAATAAGGATCACTCATATTGTTCGGTTTAATTGGTCTGTTTTTTCATTTACCCGATGTTCTTTGCTATAAAATCGCCTACTTCGCTGGTCGGATAGGCCTGTCCGTCTTCAGCGATATCTTCGGTAACGATACCGGCTTCGACCGAACGATCGACTGCCTGGCGGATGCTTGCTCCGGCTGCTTTCAGGTTGAAGGCATATTCGAACATCATAGCGGCGGATAAAATGGTTGCCAGAGGATTGGCCACATTTTTGCCGGCGGCCTGAGGATAGGAACCGTGGATCGGTTCGAACAGCGAGGTGTGGATACCGATAGAAGCGGAAGGCAGCAAGCCTAATGAGCCTGTGATGACACTGGCTTCGTCGGTGAGGATATCGCCGAACATGTTTTCTGTAACGATGACATCGAAATGTTTGGGTTGCTGGATGAGTTTCATCGCCGCATTGTCGACAAACATGTATTCGACATTTACCTGAGGATAAGCCGGAGCCATCTCTTGTACGGTTTCGCGCCATAGCCGGGAGGTTGCCAGGACATTGGCTTTATCGACAACTGTCAGTTTGTTGCGGCGCTTCATGGCGTACTCGAAACCTAATCGGCAAATCCGTTTGATTTCGGCTTTGGTGTATACACAACTGTCGAAAGCGGTTTGCCCGTCTTCCGAACGTCCCTGGGGCTGCCCGAAATAAATGCCGCCGGTGAGTTCCCGGATACAGATGAAATCGGCCCCTTCTACGAGTTCTTGTCGCAGAGGAGAGCGGTGAACAAGGGATTTGAAAGTACTGACCGGACGGAGGTTGGCATATAATCCTAATTTTTTGCGCATTTCCAGCAATCCTTGTTCCGGACGGACTTTGGCTTGGGGATTGTTGTCGAAACGGGGATCCCCGATCGCTCCGAACAATACGGCATCCGATTGCATACAAATCCGGTGAGTTTCTTCCGGATAAGGATTCCCGGTCTTGTCGATGGCTGTTGCCCCTACTGATCCGTAGGTATAGCCGACGGTATGACCGTATTTTTTGCAAGTGGCATCGATGGCTTTGATGGCCTGTTCTATGATTTCCGGTCCGATGCCGTCACCGGGTAATACTGCTATTTTTAAATCCATGATGAAATGAGTTTGTAAGGTTCATAAGGCGACTCTTGCACTGGCTTTGTCAGAACCGAAGTCCTGACGTGTCTAAGGAAGTTTGTGGCAATCTACTCCAATCTTATGGTGTATGCTCATCAGATAGTCGACATCATCGTATCCCTTCAACAAACACTCTTTTTTGTAGGGAGAAATTTCGAAAAGTTCTTGCTCTCCTGTGGCTGTCAAGGTGACGGTCTGCCGTTCCAGATCGATACTGACGGTGGTCGAAGGAGCTGACCGGACGACCTGGAATAGCTTTGCCAGAAACGATTCGCTCACCTGTACAGGAAGTAATCCGTTGTTCAGGGCATTGTTGCGGAAAATATCGGCGAAAAAACTGGAAATGACTACTTTGAAACCTGCTCCATAAATGGCCCAGGCCGCATGTTCACGGCTGGAACCACAGCCGAAATTTTTCCCTGCAATTAAAATTTCTCCGGTATAGTCGGGGGAGTTCAGGACGAATGCTGTTTTCGGGTTTCCCTGAGCATCATACCGCCAGTCGAAAAACAATTGTTTGACGAACCCTTCCCGGGTGGTCGCTTTCAAAAAACGGGCCGGAATGATCTGGTCGGTGTCTACATTTTCGATTTTCAGTGGTATCGCTGTGGATGTTAGGGTTGTGAATTGGTTTATCATGAGTTGAAAAGAGTTACTGAGTTGTTGAGTTGTTGAGTTACTGAGTTGCTGAGTTACTGAGTTGCTGAGTTACTGAGTTGCTGAGTTACTGAGTTGTTGAGTTGTTGAGTTGCTGAGTTGCTGAGTTACTGGGTTGCTGAGTTGGAGTGAGTCGGGGACGGTGATTATGCCGTGGATAGCACAGGCAGCAGCGACGAGTGGGCCTGCCAGTAGAGTGCGGGCTCCCGGTCCTTGCCGGCCTTCAAAATTACGATTGGAGGTGGAGACACAATATTTCCCTGCCGGAATTTTGTCGTCGTTCATTGCCAGGCAGGCGGAGCATCCCGGTTGCCGCAATTCGAAGCCTGCAGCCTCGAGTGTATCCCTGATCCCTTCGTCGATGGCTTGTTTTTCTACCTGTTTGCTGCCCGGAACGATCCAGGCTGTCACGCCTGCTGCTTTTTGCTTGCCTTTCACATAGTCGGCGAATACCCGCAGATCTTCGATCCGTCCATTGGTACAACTGCCGACAAAAACATAGTCGACCGGTTTGCCCGGTAGCTTTTCGCCCGGTTTGAAGTCCATGTATTCCAGAGCTTTTAAGAAGGAAGGCCGGGAAGTCTCTTCGATTTCGGAGACTTCGGGGATAGAGTGGGTGAGGGCGATTCCCATGCCGGGGTTGGTGCCGTAGGTGATCATAGGGTAGATGTCGGCAGCATCGAATGTGACTTCTTTGTCGAAGACGGCGTCGGGATCACTGTATAGCTGCTTCCATTGTGCGACGGATTTGTCCCATTCGGTTCCTTGGGGCGCATATTCCCTGCCTTTCAGGTAGGCAAAGGTCGTTTCGTCCGGAGCGATCATCCCGCCGCGGGCTCCCATTTCGATGCTCATATTACAGATCGTCATCCGGGCTTCCATCGATAGCGAGCGGATAGCCGATCCGGCAAATTCGATGAAATGTCCGGTGCCGCCGCCGGTACCTAGTTTCGAAATGAGATATAAAATGATATCTTTCGAACAAACTCCGGGATTCAATTGTCCTTCGACATTGATCCGCATGGTCTTGGGTTTGGATTGCAATACACATTGGGAGGCTAATACCATTTCTACCTCGCTGGTTCCGATGCCGAACGCCACGCAGCCCATAGCTCCGTGGGTGGAAGTATGGCTGTCTCCACAGACGATGGTCATTCCCGGTTGGGTCAGACCTGTTTCGGGACCCACCACATGGATAATTCCGTTTTTGGGGGTACCGACTTTGAAAATCGTGATACCGTGTTCGGTACAGTTATTTTCGAGCATCGACAGTTGCCGGGCGGATTGCAGATCCTGTACCGGCAGATGTTGATTTTGTGTGGGTATATTGTGATCGGGGCTGGCTGTGACCTGAGCCGGACGGAATACTTTCGCGCCGCGCGAATGAAGCCCTTCGAAAGCTTGTGGACTCGTTACTTCGTGAATGTATTGCCGGTCGATATAGAGCACACATGAACCTCCGGCGATGGTGTCGAGTTCGTCATTGTCGGGAGTATAACCGATGGCTTTCAAATGATGTTTCAGTGCTGCACGGCCACTACGGGCGGTGAGGACGATACTGGACTGATCGACCCCTACGTCTTCCGGGGCGATGATTTCATAGGTCTCCCGGCTTTTCAGTACACCGTCCTGGTGGATGCCCGACGAATGGGCGAAAGCATTACGGCCGACGATGGCTTTGTTGGGTTGTACCGGCACCCGCATCAAACTGGATACCAGCTGGCTGGTAGCGATGATTTGCCTGGTGTTGATACCGATATTGAAATCCAGATTTTTGTGACAGGCAATCGCCATTACGATTTCTTCGAGGGCGGTGTTACCGGCCCGTTCGCCGAGGCCGTTGATCGTCACTTCGACCTGCCGTGCTCCGTTTTGTACGGCGGCTAAAGTGTTGGCAGTGGCCATGCCCAGATCGTTGTGGCAATGAGTGGAAATAATGGCTTTGTCGATGTTGGGGACATGATTCATCAGATAGGCGATCTTTGCTCCGTACTCGTTCGGCAGACAATACCCCGTGGTGTCGGGGATATTGACGACGGTGGCGCCGGCTTTGATCACTGCTTCTACTACCCGGGCCAGGTATTCTTCTTCTGTACGGCCTGCATCTTCGGCGTAAAATTCGACATCATCGACAAATCGACGGGCATATTTTACGGCCTCTACCGCTCTCCCGACGATTTCGTCGGGAGTGGAATTCAATTTTTCGTGGATATGATACCAGGAGGTACCGATTCCGGTATGGATACGTCTCCGTTTGGCAAATTTCAATGCTTCGGCAGCCACTTCGATGTCTTTTTTTACAGCCCGGGTCAGAGCACAGATGGTTGGAACGGTTACTGCTTTAGAAATCTCTACAACGGAATTGAAATCCCCGGGACTCGAGATGGGGAAACCGGCTTCGATGATGTCTACACCCAGTTTCTCGAGCTGCCTGGCAACTTCTATCTTTTCGATTGTATTCAGCTGACACCCCGGAACTTGCTCTGCATCCCGAAGGGTGGTATCGAATATATATACTTTTTCACGCATGAGGTGATGAGGTAAAAGGTTAGAGGCGAAAAGGCTATTAGGCTAAAAGCTATAAGTTATAAGGTGGAAGCGGGAGTAGGTAAAAAAGGGAAAGGGATTAGTGAAGGTTATTGGGGCGCTTTTCATCTTTTGCTTTTTCGCCGATCTCCTTTCACTTTTTACTTTTCGCTTCTAGCTTTTTGCTTCTAGCCTTTTCGCTTTAATTGTTTTCCGGTCTCAGTTTCCGAACGACGGCACCGGCTTGCCACATCTCGGATTCGCGCATGGTCTGAAGTTCTTTTTCCAGTTTTTCACGATAGTCGGGCCGGCTGTTGGAATCGATCGAACGTTGGGCTTCGTTGCCACAAGATACCTGGCCGTACAATTCGTCGAATACCGGTTTGGCGGCATCCCGGAATTTCTTCCACCAATCGAGTGCTCCCCGTTGTGCTGTCGTCGAGCAGTTGGCATACATCCAGTCCATACCGTTCTCGCCGACCAGCGGCATCAGACTTTGGGTCAGTTCCTCGACGGTTTCGTTGAAGGCTTCCGAAGGGGTGTGGCCGTGTTCGCGTAAAGTGTCGTACTGGGCTGCAAAAATGCCCTGGATCGCTCCCATCAGAGTACCCCGTTCTCCTGTCAGGTCGGAATATACTTCCCGCTGAAAGGTGGTCTCGAACAGATAACCCGAGCCTACTCCGATTCCTAAAGCGATAACCCGGTCCCAAGCTTTGCCGGTGGCATCCTGGAAGATGGCATAACTGGAATTTAATCCCCGTCCCTGTAAGAACATTCTCCGCAATGAAGTACCCGAGCCTTTCGGAGCGATCAGGATGACATCGACATCGGCCGGCGGGATGATGCCTGTGCGATCTTTATAGGTGATGCCGAAACCATGTGAGAAATAGAGGGCTTTGCCGGGAGTCAGGTGTTTTTGAATAGTCGGCCATACGGCGATCTGACCTGCATCCGATAGTAAATATTGTATGATCGTTCCTCTCCGGGCGGCTTCTTCGATGTCGAACAGGGTTTCGCCGGGTATCCAGCCGTCGGCTACGGCTTTATCCCAGGTTTTACTTCCCCGGCGCTGACCTACGATTACGTTGAAACCGTTGTCTTTCAGGTTCAGGGCCTGACCGGGACCTTGTACACCGTATCCTATAACAGCAATGGTTTCGTTTTTCAATACCTCGAGCGCTTTTGCCAATGGAAATTCTTCTCTGGTTACTACGTTTTCTTTTACTCCTCCGAAATTAATTTGTGCCATAATAATAATGATTTAATTGTTAGTGTTATTTTGTCCTTGATCCGGGTTGTTTACGCTTTCGTCGTATTTTCCCGTTTCTGTAAATATTCATTCAATAGTTCGCGTTTTGATTTGATGATCGCGATTTGGCCCGACCGGACGAATTGCTGTACTCCATGGGGTTGTAGTAATTCGAACAGAGACTGGGTATCCTCTTTGTGTCCGGTCTTTTCCAGTACGATATAATCGTCACAGATTTCCAGTATCCGTACATGGTGGTCGCGTACCAATTTTTCGACACTGTTGCTCCGGGTGACTTTGTAAAGTGCGATTTCCTGTTGTACCACTTCATCCGGGGGGAAAACAAAGTCTTGCATTACATCGATTTTCTTTTCTATCTGCTTCACCAGTTTCTCTATCTTTTCGGGATCGGTGATGACGACTATGGTAAATTTGTGAATGCCCGGGATAGACGATTCCGAAGTCGTCAGGCTTTCGATATTGATATCCCGGCAAGTGAATACCGTCGTGATCTGGCTCAGTAATCCTACTTTGTTTTCTGAAAAGACCGTTATGATATATTCTTTATTCATCGCATCATTTTTCTATTTTATTATTATCGATAATCTCTTTTTCTCTCCCTTTTTTCCCTTTCTCCCCCTCCTCCCCCTCCTCTACCTCCTGGCCTCCTGGCCTCCAGCCTATAGCCTTTAGCTTTCAACTTTTTCCTTTATTCCAATCTCACATCCCCCACAGCTGCACCGGCAGGAACCATCGGAAATACATTCTCTTCCGGTTCAACCCGAACCTCCAGCAGAAAGGCTCCGGGATGTTCCTTCATGGCATGGATGGCTGTTTCCAGTTCGTCCCGTTTTTCCACGCACCGGTAGGCGATACCGTTTCCTTGGGCGATTGCCCCGAAGTCAGGGTTAGTCATTTCGGTAAATGAGTACCGCTTGTCGAAAAAGAGCTCCTGCCATTGGCGCACCATACCCAGAAAGCTATTGTTCAGCAGGATAATCTTCACCGGTACCCGGGATTGAAAGATGGTACCGAGTTCCTGCAGGTTCATTTGAAAACCACCGTCACCGACAAACAGGCAAACCTCTCTTTGGGGGGCTCCGATTTTTGCTCCGATAGCTGCCGGAAGACCGAATCCCATGGTGCCTAATCCACCCGAAGTGACGATACTCCGCGTATGTTTGAAGCGGAAATAACGGGAAGCTACCATCTGCTGTTGCCCGACATCGGTGACCAGAATCGCGTCGTGGTGATAGGCTTTCGATACCAGGTCGACTACTTCTCCCATACGGATTTGCTTGCTCGTGGGGTAGAGCGCCGGTTCTATGATTTCCTGATATTCGATGTTGTAACAGGCTTTGAATTCCGCTATCCAGTCGGTATGCCGGTTGGGGACCACTAATTCTGTCAGGGCGGGTAAAGTCTCTTTGACATTTCCCAGGACAGGTACGTCGGCATATATGATTTTATTCACTTCGGCAGGATCGATCTCCAGGTGGATGATCTTGGCGTTGATGCCGAATTGTTCGGGATTTCCGGTTACCCGGTCGTCGAA
>OGME01002067.1_pt1 | contig 10056 bp, 7 predicted proteins | sample 1572981 | NCBI WGS metagenome assembly OGME01 (sample SAMEA2581902, study PRJEB24529) | metagenome | biome: Human gut stool | place: China | collected 2011
ATTATATTTTCTCTTGTTATGCTTTTCTTTTCATTTTCGACTTTCCCAATCCGTTATCAAAACATATATTGCAGTTCCACGCTTTTTTTGTTCAAACCACCGCAGCAGGAGCCGATACGGTAAGTAGCAGGAATGATCAAATTTCTACTTATTAAATAATCTTATTATGAAAAAACTCTTTTTATTCGCAATCGCCGTACTGCTTGTCTGCGGCTGTACCGACAGCGGTATCGATGAAACGCCCTACGGAGGATCGGATAACACCGAGAACCCCGGCGACGGTAACGACTCGGAGGATGAAAAACCGGACATTCCGGAATATTCGATCAACGGAAGCGTGCAGAAAGGGCAGTTCATCCAAGGCTCTGTCGTCACTATCCAGGAGCTGAACGAACGACTGCAACCGACCGGTAAAAGTTACCAAACGCAGATTCTCGACGACATGGGCTCGTTCGAACTTACATCGGATATTGACAGCCGCTACGTAGAGATCATCGCCGAGGGTTTCTATTTCAACGAAGTGACAGGCAATCTTTCCGATGCCCCGCTGACCCTGCGGTCTCTGTCCGACCTTGCAATGGAAGGAAAGTCGAACGTCAATTTGCTCACTTCGCTGGAAACGCCCCGCATCAAGTACCTTGTTTTGAACGAGGGCCGGACCATTCCGGATGCACGCCGGACGGCCGAGCAGGAAGTGCTCCGATCGTTCTGCATCCCGCAAGACGAACTTCCCTCGCCGGAAGGCTTCGACAAGATGGACATCGCCCGTCCGGGTGTCGGCAACGCCATCCTGCTGGCTATTTCCGCCACGCTGCAACACGGACGAACGGTTGCCCAACTCTCGGAAATCGTTTCCAAAATCGCGACAGACATCGAGGTGAACGGACAGATCAAAGACGAAGCCCTGCTCGCAGCCGTACGGAGCAACGGTATGGGGATTAAACCTGCGAGAGTTACGAGAAATTTGGAACGACGTTATGAAGAACTCTCCATTACGGATTATGCAATTCCACCGTTCGACGAGTACTTGGATATTGACGGCAACGGAGTGATCGACAAACTGGATGATTGGTTCGACCATCCGTTTGAAGAAAGGTTTGAACTGATTTTCGAACCGTACGATATCGAAATGCGCAGCTTCAACGTGCAAGTCACCCCAAATTTCAATGATACATGGTATTATGTGGGAATCACCACTGCCTCGTATTTCGATTCTTACGACGACTGGCGCCAATTTATCCAAGATATGACCCCAGAGAACTCATACTCGCCGAGCTTATATATGGATAGAGAAATATTGCAAATAAATTGTATTCCGGGAACAGAATATGTAATTTATGGATTCCTCGACACCAATGATTTTCCAAATAATATATTCATTGCTCGCGTGACGAGCAAACCCCTGCCGCGCAATATGAACGCTACCGTGCAGGCGGAATGGCAACTCTATGACGGGACGGCTCTGGAAACACTCTACCCAGATATTTACAAAGGGGCAAGCGACCATCGGGTATTTATCTTCCAGGTTACCCCGACAAGCCCTGAAACAATCCATACATGGGGCCTTCTGCATGTCGCACGATCAACACAACTGAATCTTTCAGATATGCAGATCCTCGACTATCTCGAAACCGGCACATTGTTCGGCTGGAAAAATGTCGAAAATGGTTATTATTTCCTCCCCGCCGAAATGGAAACATTCGGATTCTACTATTGCGGACAGGATGAAAGCGGCGCCTGGGGCGAATTATACTACGAAGAATTAACCTTCACCGAAGACGATCTGTGCGATCCGAAGAGTGCTCCAAACTCGGGATTTATCAACGGCAAATCGGCGGTTACGCCAAACCGTACCGCCCTGATCGCAACCGCCTTCACTGCACCTGTCCGCTTCTGCAAAGCAGCCGAATACGGCCGGACACCCCATCTTTTACCAAATTGATCCATTTTGTTTCCCGGCAGATTTGGCAATTCGGTTTTTTGTTTCTACCTTTGCTCCCCTGAAAGCCCCGAAAAGTGGGTAGCGTTTATTATTTTACTTAAAAAATTTTATAGCAAATGGCTGTTAAAATTCGTCTGGCACGCCACGGTAAGAAAGGTTTCGCTTTCTACCACATCGTTGCCGCAGATAGCAGAGCGCCACGTGATGGTAAATTCATCGAGAAATTGGGTACCTACAATCCCAATACGAATCCTGCTACGATCGATCTGAACTTCGAGAAAGCTCTGGATTGGTTACTCAAAGGCGCACAACCCACCGACACCTGTCGGGCGATCCTCTCCTACAAAGGCGTAATGTACAAGAAGCACCTGCTGGGCGGTGTCGCTAAAGGTGCATTCTCCGAGTCGGACGCCGAGGCCAAATTCAACAAATGGCTGAGCGAGAAGCAGACCAAGATCGAGAACAAGACCAACAAACTGGCGTCGGACGCCAAATCGGCCGAGAAGAGCCGTCTGGCCGCCGAGACCAAAATCAAGGAAGAGCGCGCAGCCGCTCTCGCCGAGAAGAAAGCCGCTGCCGAAGCTGCCGCACGTGAGGCCGCCGAAGCTGCCGCTGCCGAATCGGCTGAAGCAGCAGCTCCCGCAGAGGGAGAAGCTCCTGCCGAGGCATAGTTACAACCGTTATGTTGTTGTCGGTTGCGCGCGTGAGTAAACTCTTCGGAGTTGAAGGTGGGGTTTTACTGAATCTCTACACGACGTTTCCCGATGACTTCTCAACAGAGGAACCGCTGTTCGTGAAGATCGATTCACTGGCGGTTCCTCTTTTTTGCGACCGCTTCGAACGGAGGGGCAAGACCAACGCATTGGCGACATTCGCGGATATCGACTCCGCTCGTCGGGCGGAAGAGTTTATCGGGCGGGAGTTGTACCTCGAGCACGAGGACGACGAAAACGATGAATTCTACCTGGAAGATTTGATCGGATTCCGGGTACGGATCGGTACGTTGAAAGGCGAAATCACGGATTATTACGACAGCGAGGCCAATCCTCTCTTCGAGGTGGAGATCGGCGGCAAACGGATCCTGGTTCCGGCGGTCGAGGAGTTCATCGCAGGCATCGATTTCGAGGGCCGTACGGTGAAGATGGTACTGCCCGAGGGACTGATCGAACTGTAACGAGAATCGGTGGAAAACCGGTGCTTCCGTGACCGGATATTTCCGGCAAAACGCGCCTTTCGGTGCGGTCGAAAAGTAAAATTTGCGCAAAAAGTATGGCACGTGTGGTTATCGGACTCTCCGGCGGCGTCGATTCGTCGGTAGCGGCCTACCTGCTCCAACAGGCCGGGCATGAGGTTATCGGACTCTTCATGATCAACTGGCACGACACTACGGGCACGCTCGAAGGCGACTGCCCCTGGCACGACGACCGGCTCTTCGCCGAACTTGTCGCCCGACGGCTCGACATTCCGTTCCATACGGTCGATCTCTCGGACCAGTACCGTCGCCGGGTGGTGGACTATATGTTCTCCGAATACGCGAAAGGGCGCACACCCAATCCCGACGTGCTCTGCAACCGCGAAATCAAGTTCGACGTTTTTCTGAAGGAAGCCCTCAAGCTGGGAGCCGATTTCGTGGCTACGGGACACTACTGTCGCAAGGCCGAAGAGACGGCGCCCGACGGCCGGACGATCTACAAATTGCTTGCGGGTAGCGATCCCAACAAGGACCAGAGCTACTTTCTCTGCCAACTTTCACAGGAACAGCTTTCCCGGGCGCTGTTTCCGGTCGGCCACCTGCTCAAACCCGAAGTGCGACGCATCGCCGAGCAAATGAAGCTCGCTACGGCCAAACGCAAGGATTCGCAAGGCATCTGTTTCGTCGGCAAGGTCGATCTGCCGGTCTTTCTTCAACAGAAGCTCGAAGCAAAAACCGGCAACGTCCACGAAATCAAAGCCGATTGGCCCAAATACGGACAAGCCGTCCCACTCGTCGGCAAAACGGAGGATGCAGGGATGGGCACGGCGGAACGAACGGCTTCGGATAAAAGTGCCACCCTACGCGGTATAAATCCGGCGAATACGGACTCGACAGAATGTCCGAACCCGGCGACAGCTCCGACGGCAACCGCTGCGAAGCGTTCCTCCATGCCGACGGATGCGGAGCTGGCCGCACTTGCTGCTCCTTACCGTTATACCGTGCGCGACGGTAAAAAAATCGGACAGCACAACGGAGCTCACTTTTATACCATCGGCCAACGCAAAGGGTTGGGGATCGGCGGCCGCAAGGAGTCGCTTTTCGTACTGGCAACCGACGTGGAGCAGAACGTGATCTACGTCGGCGAGGGGGACGACCATCCGGGACTTTACCGCCGGGCCTTGCGGATCGCTCCCGGCGAGCTGCACTGGATCGACCCGCTCCGGGAATTGAAAACGGGCGAAAGCCGTCGTTTCGATGTCCGTATCCGTTATCGCCAGCCGCTGCAAGGAGCGGAACTCTTCATCCGTTCGGACGCGGCCTACCTGCTTTTCGACGAACCTCAGCGTGGAATCACGCCGGGACAGTTCGCAGCCTGGTACGATGGCGATGAGCTGGTCGGATCGGGCGTCATCGCCGAATAACCGGACTTTCCCCGATAGCGTCCAAGCGACCGCCGCAGAAGAAGAAGCTCATAAACACGGGCCATTTTACCGAAACCCCGGCAAAACAGGCGACAAACAGTCTTCACAACCCTCCGCTCCACGCTCAAAATACAGGCAGCCATCACGTACCGTACCGGCCGATTTCCGACAAGCATTTCCCTCCCAAGCCCCTTTCCACAAGGAGGCAAAAGAAAGGGACAGCCCAGAACACGCCCCCGGCGAACGATGACAAACAGCCTCGGGAAACAAGTCTGAAACCCGAACCCAATATAATCGCCATACTTGTTGCGGCAATCGGAATTATCCCGCCCGCTTCCTCGATCGTCCGCAAAAAGGGAGCGGGAAACGAAGAAATGCCATCCGACAAAAACCCCCCCTCGGCTATTGAGCCGAGGAGTGTCAATACAGACCGATTTCGGACTTAAGTCGAAAATATTGAAAATTCAACCTTCGAAAAGTCGCCGCATTCCGTACGACCAGTCGAAACGGCCCGCACCCTATTGCATCTCCACGATCAGCGAACTATAATCCGACCAGTTCTTCTGATATTCGGCTTTCGTCCCTTTCGGTACATATATTTTATAGGAAACCAGATCCCAACCGCCGGGTTTCGGGAAGACGCCTCTCGAACCGCTCTCCAACACCGGGAAAGAGCCGGACGCAATATCGTCGAACAAAACGGTAATCTTCTCCAGGGTCATCTGATCCCAGGAACTCCTCGTATTGAAGGCCTGATCGCCGATACGCTGAATACTCTTTCCGATAACGACCGTTTTCAATGCGGTGCATTCCGCAAACGCTTTCGCGGCAATCTCGGTAACTCCATCGCCGATATAAGCCTCCTGCAAACCCGTACATATAAAGAAAGCCCAATCTCCCATACTTGTCACACTTTCCGGAATAACAACTTCCGTCACAAAGCTGCATAACATAAATGCATAATCTCCGATGCGGGTCACACCTTCGCCAATCGTCAAGGAGGAAATCCTGTTCACATGCGGATACCAAGGCGGAGTTTCCGAAGTACCTCCATCTCTATAATCGGGCATAGGTCCCTCCCCGGTAATCGTCAGGACACCATCCTCCGTCAAAGTCCATGTAAGCTTCCCGGTCGTTCCCCCAAAAATCACCGCCGCCGAATCGCTGCCATCGCAAGAAGATAACCCTACAGGAAACAACAGGCAAAAACACAAAGACCAAAATAAAAATCTTCTCATAAGCTGAAAATCATTAAATCCCCCTAAAAACAGTTCGTCCAATAAAACAATTCGACATAAATATATAAAAAATTATTCAAAGAGCGCCTATTCGGCAATATTTGCCATGGTGATTGATTATACGATTTAGTGTATCCCCCAGGATTTATCAGGATTTAGTTCGTCATCGCCTCATTTTTTTACAGCGACAATCACGCCCCAAGCTCCATAATATCGTCCTACTAATCTCTTTATCAACGATGTACTTCGTCATAGCATACAATAACCACAAAATACATCCGTAGCAAACATGCTCGATCATCATCGGTGGTCGCTGCTCTATGCCCTGCTCCTCCTTATCCTTTATATGAAAATCGATTTTTACAAAGACTTTTAACCCAAAGCGTTATGTGACAAAGGCAATGACGGGCCGACGGTCGCCGGCACAATTCGTATGTTTTTCAACTTCCCAAAACACCTTCCCTACCGGGACCGAAAGAGATTTCAGACCAGAACTGATCAACACGTCCACGACACACCAACGGATTCTCTCTCCCGCACCACACAAACCTCAATCGCGAATACACACGAACCGCGATCTATCGCCTACATAAATTTAACGCTTTTAATACGGGTGTCCCGCCCGGCGATTTCACGTTCGACGAGGCCCGTCACCACATCTGCGGCATCGTGCCAGCGGTTAGCACGGAATTTCCAGCGGTAAGTGGTCAGATGGGCATACAATTCGGGCCAGCGCAGCGCCCAGTCGCAGGGAAAACGTACCGTATGAACCACCGTCGCTGCGTTCGAGAGGATGCGGGCTTCCTTGTTAGCGGACTGGTGAAACCACTCCACACGAACCTGCGGCGCTAAAGCCTGCACCGCGCGGGCAAATCCCCGGCCTCCGTTGTTACTCTCGATCAGTGCCGCACGCGTACCCGACTCGCGGAGCATCGTTCCCACCAGTCCTTCGGTCATCTCCATCGGTTCGCGCGAATAAACCGCATCGGTAACGTAGATCACCCCGTCCGGATCGACGACATAACAGAGCGAACAGAGGTAATCGTCGCCCGTATCGGCCGTATCGGTATAGTTCGCCCGGCGCACGATGTCGCGGGGCAGCTCCTCGTAAGTCAGGAAATTATCCCCGTAGAGCAGCCCTTCGCGCACCGAAGGACGCCCCTGATACATACACTCGAACCGCACGGGATCGAGCCGCCGCTTACCACGCAGCAATTCCGCGCCGTGAAGCTCCTCCCAGAGCGCTTCGCCCGGTTCACGGGGATCGACCGGCGACGGAGGACGCGTTTTGAGAGCTTCGAAGTTCAAATAGAGCCAGGTATCGGGCGGCAGCGTATCGAGCTGCGCCCAGTCGGTGAACTCGACGAAAGGCTCCCGGCGGCAGAGCGTGCCGATCAAATCCTCCTCGTGCCAGCGCGTGAAGACGATCAACTCGCCGGAGAAGTTGTGCATACGGGTCTTCACGACCGAGGTGTACCACTCCCAACAGTTCTCCCGCACGACGGGCGAATTGGCCTCCATCGCATCTTTGTACATATAGTAATCAATTTTGTCGCAGATTAACAAAAAAAACGTTAAATTTGCGCTAAAGATTGATTGACAGCGTTATGGAAAAATCGAAAAGAGTAGTCGGTTACGCCCGTGTTTCGACGGAGGCACAAGACATTACCCGTCAAATTGAACTTATTACGGCCTATTGTAGCGACCGAAATTATCATCTAATCAAAATCATTCAAGAGAAAATTTCGGGAGCCAGAAAGGACAGGAAAAGTCTAAATGAACTTTTAGATGTGGACGATGCGGTCGCCGATATGATTATCGTGTCGGAACTCTCCCGTTTATCGCGTGAAGATGATATTTTATCCGTTCTTTCAACGATAAACGAACTTTTGAAACAAGGTGTCGATATTCTGTTTTTGGATAAGCAAGACCGCATTTATAAGGCTGGAACTATTTTATCCCTTTACGACATCATTACGCTGTCAGTAGAAGCCAAAGCAAGTGCCGACGAACGCTACAAGATTGCAGGTCGGATGCAGACGGGTTTACGCTCCAAACTGGCCGAGTTTAGCAATATGTTTGCAGGCGGTACGGTTCCTTTCGGCTACAAAGTCATTCACAATCCCGATTACAAACTGAACCAAACGCCTAAAAACCTGCTTGTCGTCGATGCCAAAGAAGCCGAAGCGGTAAAATACCTTTTTCAGCAGCTAATCGACGGCAATACGATACGGCAGACTGTAAGGGTTTACAATAAATTATACCCTTACAAACTCTCTTATTCGGGCATCTGCCGCATTATCCGCAATCCCAAATACAAAGGGGAGATATACCGACGGGGAAAATTGTACGGCCAAATTCCCGAACTGCAAATCATCACGCCCGAAGATTTCGACAAGGCCAACAAACAGATGCGTGAAAACAGCCTGTTTCAAAGCAATGCTCCGAAATACTATAATCCGCTGAAAGGTTTGCTGTTTTGCCCGTGTGGATGCGGTCTTTACATGAAACCCAACCACAACAGCTATCTAATCTATCGTTGTTCAAGTGCTTATAACGACAAACAGAAATGCGAAAATTACGGCGTCAAATGCGCTTATATCCTATCGTCCGTTTGGACTTGTGTAAAGGAAACCTTGCACACCGAGGAATACAAGCGTTTCAATACCCAGCGGGCAAATGAATTGCAGGGGATAAACAAGCAGATTCGGGAAACAATCACCCGAAAAGTCAATAGCGTCGATGAACTGAAAACGCAATCGGCATCGTTGATTGCCAAAATCAAGAAACTGAATAATGATGACCTTATTAATGAATTGGAAACCGATTATAATGTGCTTTGCAAACAAATCAAGCAAACCGAGCAGGAAATTTCCGAACTGAACGGACAGATAGCCGAAAACGATGCCGAAATAAAACGGAACGTGGAGCAGAAAGATTTTAGCAAGATGGAGCAGTCGGCCTTATACAAGGAAAAATTGCAAAAGGCCGTCTATCATTCCCTCTCTGCCATGCGTGGCATTTTGGAAATAGTCTTTAAGAACGGCATGACACGTTACGTGCTGATTAAAAAGCACCGAAACGGCGGAACCTACCTTTTGCCCGATACGTTCAAAGGCGACATGGAGCGTAAACAAATTATCGTTCCGTCCTTACGAACCGACAAGGATAATCCCTATTCAGCCCAGCCGATGAATTTGCGCTACACGTTCGACGAATTTTTCAAAGCTATGCCCGTCGAAGAATACGAGATCCCGATAACGGAATGAAAAAAGAGGGCGATTGCTATAATGGCAATCGTCCCCTTTTCGGTTCGGCTAAACGACCGAACAATTAAAGATGTTCCCGTAACAGATCAAGGATTACTTGTTCTTGTGTCTGCGTAGAGGTTTTGCGGGCATTTTGGATTTTATCCGCCTGCCATTGGGCAAGTTTTTTTAATTTCTCCTCTATTTCAAGCGTGTAGGCCGCAGCATCTTCGGCTACATTGTAACCGTCTTGGATGAATGAAATCAAATACTTTTTAGCGAGGAATTTAGCCGTGAATTTTTCACTTGCCGCTTCAAACCATTTGCGGCTCTTGGCACACCACCCGTCAGCCTCTTGCAGACATTGGGGCATTTCACGGGTTTTAAGACTTGCCACCAAATCTTTGGCTTTGAGTTTGTTGTTGCCACACGCCCAAAGCGAGATTGTCGAAAGCGGGAAATTGCGTCGTTGCAATTCCATAGCAAAATCAAAGGCCGCATTTGTTTCCTTAATGGCCATTGCGGGGGCTGCCATGTAGTCGGAACCTTTCCACGTTTTCGTGCAAATGTTCATTTCGGCAATGAGTAATGCAATGGCAATCTTTTTATTCAGCGGTTCAATGACTACTAAATCTTCAAGCGGCAAGCCTAATTCAAGGTAGGCTTTCAGACGGTGCTGACCGTCCAAAACAGCGTAATAATCCTTTGCATGTTCATCGGCAATATCGTTGCCGTCCAAATCGGTCAGATGACCGTTTGATTTTATGACCTCTTCACCGTTCACCGCCGTAATGGGACACAATATCCCATGCTCGGAAATAGAATCCTTTTTTACTTTAATTGCTTTTTCGTCGGTAGGACGATTACCTTTAATAAACGCGAATTTATTCGCATCCGAAACGTTCAGAACATTCAACTTATTCATCGTGTTTTGTACTCCTTTTACAGAGGGGCTTAAATTAGGGACAGTCGCGAAATAGGCTTAAAATTATAACAAATTGATTGTCAATGT
>OGME01002081.1_pt1 | contig 9999 bp, 10 predicted proteins | sample 1572981 | NCBI WGS metagenome assembly OGME01 (sample SAMEA2581902, study PRJEB24529) | metagenome | biome: Human gut stool | place: China | collected 2011
TGTACAATGGAAACACGCCCATGAGCAAGGGCACTATATATTGATTCTTGTTTTAGCTGATTGAGTTTCTCATTCCAACCATAAATAGTTAGGTTATCGTCGGATTTGTGAATTGTTTGATTTTCGTTATTCATGATCTTAATATATAGAGCGCACACGTTGAAAAGCATAACAATGCTTTTCACACCATTGTACGCAAGTTAAAAATTGAATTTATAAAAACATAGAAAACACCCTCGAATGGAATCATCCGAGAGCAAACGAAAGGACAACCTGTGTCAGAAACACAGATTGTTTATCAAACCAAATCCGATTTATTATTTTTAGTCATGCCACAAAGATAGGCATTTTTTATTTGATGGCAAAACGGGCAGTCATTTCATATCTCAACTTGATGACACGGTACTGTTCGGTAGCAGCCGTCCCCATGCTGACATTGCTCTGTGCCTGAAAAGGAAGATAACGGCTTATATTATTATCAACAGGTTCTACAATACGGATCACTTCACCCAATTCCTGCCCCATCGCTTCCACCAAGTAAGATGCTTTTTCACGGGCAGCTTTCAATGCTTCAATCTTACCTTGCTTCCGATACATTGGCAAATCCTTATGCTTCAATTCTCCGATGCGCATGGACTCAATTCCCCATGTGTTGACAGAACGGATAATGGAATTGATCTGCTCAAAATCGGTCAACCGGATATCCAATTGCTTACCTATCAGAAATTCCTTTCCTCTCTGGCGCCAATAATCCCCTATTTCCTGTGTACGGATAGCATCATCCGCTATTCCGATTTTGCGCAAACTCCGACGCAAATCCTTTTCAATCATAGCCAATGGCACTTTTGTCCGAAAATCTTCTTCTTTATTAGATTTACCTGTGTACTCTTCCTGCCAATACTCCTTAATCTGAATCAGAAAATGTATTTCATCCGGAACGACTTCAATCTCCGAAGAACCAGTCACTTCAATATATTTCCCATCACTTTCTTGAGCATTGACAACCATACTCCATGCAAACAAAACAAAAGCTAATAAAAATACCTTTTTCATATCTTTGATTTTATAGTACAACCTCATTTACAGCATCCGAATGATTATATCACAAAGTTATTAAAAAAAACTGTAAAATCGATCTTATCCCAAAATATCAATCAAGCTTTTTCGATCTATCAAAATTATATCTCCATTCTTTACCTTACACTTTGGAGACGTCTTACCGGAAAGCAAAGAAATATTTCCTTCTTCAAAAAAATGCTTCAACCGGGTAGTGGAAAGAGAAAAACACCTTTTTATCAATGATAATAATTTCAGGTTTAATTCAAAATCACATTCGATCCGAATACTTATTATCGCGTTGTTCATATTCATAATATCTTCGAAGGAGATATTACTTATCACCTCATATCCAACGCTATCGTAGTCTATTTGAAGCTTGTTCTTACTTGCCATTCCGGCTGAAAAAGCATACTGCCAGGCCGCTTCTCTATCATTCATAGAAAAGCTATGAAACAGTTTTTTATCAATCAAGTCCGGTTTGGTGCGTGACAGCAAAGTTATATTACAAGTATTATCGCACTTCACGCATCTGTAAATCAGCCAGACATCAATGTTCTTTTTCTGTGCATTCATCCTGAACTTATCACTGCAATAAAAGCGGTCACTCTCACAGTGGCTGCATTTTTTAATCAATAAAGGAGTATTCTTCACCTTTATCTCCCATGTAAATGTTGTTTCCATAATTATACAAAAGCTATTATCTTTCTTTGTGAATCAAATCTTTTTCTCCGCAAAGTTGGATATTAGCCATTTGTATAATTCACAAGATGTCACAAGACGGCATGAAATTTATTTGTCCAGCTCATCCATCATCTTTATAATTTTATCTTTCAACTTATCAAGAAACTGCGTCCGACTCTTCTTCCGGTTTCTGATTTCCAGGAATATGCGATAAAAGTCTCCAATCTCAATATTGAAAAGAGTCTCGCAACAGAAGGCTATGTCTTTTAAGCTGGTATTTCCATTGTTGAAGCATTTGCCCGCATACAGGGCATAGATAAACTCAACCAAAGCAACCTTGCTGTCCGTCCACTGCAATAGCCGGTTTTCTACCATTGAAGTGAATTTCAAATGAAGTTCCTCTGATAATATCTCTATTTGAGCAGACAGGTATTCCGCTAAACGATTGTTGGCTATGATTTCAGCCACACTTGAATCATGCAGGGTAGTGAAAGAAGAATCCCTGTCCAGCAACCCGAAACGGGTGTCTGCAAGAATATCATAGTTTCTTCTGACAAAATATTGTTCGTCGAATTCCGTCCTGCCGGTACGGTAATAATCATAGAAGGAATTATTCAGGAAGTATTTTTTCAGGTTCTCCAGTTCCGACTTCAGATATTTGCATTGGGAAGACGGAGATTCGCCGATACGCTTCTTTTCAATCTGATACAAGCGGACATAAAACATCAACAGCCCGGAAATCTGTGGTTTCCAGGTCTTAAAGAAAAGAATTTCTTCTTTCGGATTCGGGAATTGGTATTCGTCAACGGCGGATTTCAACAGAATAAGAGACATCTGTATGACATCAATAATCTGCTTAATCTTATCTAGTGGGGCAATCGGCTGTCGCTCAATTCTTTCAATCTCTTTTTCTATGTTCTGCTTACTATTTCTTACGAAATTTTCCATTCGTTTTCATATCGCATACGTTTCGAGAAACCATGCAGTAAATAATAAAAATAACAAAATGAAAAACCGGTTCGAGTGGAATTACTCAAACGAAAGAAATTAGCCTGTGGTTCGTGAGGCTAATATTAAGCCAGAACAAATTTAAGAGTTGCGCCCAAAATAGTTGCTTTTTGATTTCAAGGGCAAATATAATCGTTTTTTATGATTATATGACGTTTTGGTGAAATTTAAAGAACAAGGTATCCGAAAAAGCATAAAAATAGTATCTTTGCCTGCGATTTATTACCAAAGATGTGATAAAGCTATTTTTAATCATTTAATAATAAAGACTATGATTAGATTAAATGTTTTCGTCCGCGTAAGCGAGACAAACCGCGAAAAAGCGATTGAGACAGCTAAAGAACTGACTGCTTGTTCTTCGAACGAAGAAGGCTGCCTTGCTTATGATACTTTCGAAAGCAGTACCCGTCACGACGTTTTCATGATTTGTGAAACATGGCAGAATGCTGAAGTATTGGCAGCTCACGAGAAATCTTCTCATTTCAGCAAGTACGTAGGTATCATTCAGGAATTAGCTGAAATGAAACTAGAAAAGTTCGAATTCTAAATGAAACACGAAGAATAGATATACTATCTATCCAACTATCATCAAAAAAAGAGAGAGACATTCTTCTTCGAAAGGAAAGAATGTTTCTCTCTTCTTATTTCCAGATCTCACGGGAATAGAACTGTATGAAGTGATTAGTCCAGCTTCTTATGAATAAATGTCCCTTCAATCCAATAAGTTGCGTGATTCGATTCAAATTTCAGCAGCACATAGCCCGGATCGGTAGGACCTCCAGGAAAATGTTCGATAAACCAGTCCTGCCAAAGTTCTTGTTTCATCTTCTCGTCGGTTACCACTTCCACCGTTCCCGTTAAGGCTACGCTGTCTCCCTTATCCTGAAAGCATAATCCGGCTTTCGGGTTTGCCAGAAAGTCAATAGTCTTTAATGAGTCCGCTCCGGTAGACATCCAAATAGTAGAAATTCCGTCTGTTGCAATCTTGCTCATCGGCACAGGACGGGGATACCCCTCTTTATTTACAGAAGCAAGCACTACCACTTCACACCTCTGCAACAACTCGGTTGCTTTCTCTTTCATTGTTTTTGTTGACATAATCTTATTGGATTTATATTGCAGGCAAATATAGTGAAAATAAATTCTAATTCACAATACGCCCGTTTGCCTTAGCCTTTTGAAGCCATTCAAGGACAATTTCTTTGAGAAATTTATCTTTGTCCGCCTTTTCAACAGCCATATCCAAACCAATATATTGCTGTGCTTTTTCTTTCGTTGTAATATCCGGAAGTGGTACATTATCTGTATACCCATGCGCTACAAGCACTTTGCTGATAAGCATACGAGCTTGGAATACTTTATTTAAGCCATGCCCCAAAATACGCATGGTTTCCTGCGGGGCATGAAAAGAACCGCCATGAGAAGATACGCCGAAATCCCATCTCCACTGTGCCTGACGAATTAACAGCAAGGCTTCTTGCATTTCATTTTCTGTAGCTCCTATATCCCAAGTAAACTTCGCTTCAATATGTGCTTTTGCCAACTCCTTTTCTAAAAGTGTACGCAACTCATTTGCCTTTTGCTGACGTTCGTATACATTTTTACAGAGCGTCTCTTTATTATCACGATGACACGTCTGACAAGTGCGTTCAGTCACTGCTAACGGATTCTGAATATGGTGATCGCTATATTTTATCCCTCCTTCATCATTGTAAGGCATGTGACAGTCAGCGCACGACACACCACGCTGGGCGTGTATGCCCATCTTGAAAATTTCATAATCAGGATGTTGAGCCTTTAATATAGGGGCACGGCTCAATTTATGAATATAATCAGTAAATCCGATTTCATCATAATACTTTTCCAAATCTTCAACAGTGAAGCCCTTATCCCAAGGAAAAGTAGGATATTTTATATTCCCCTTGAAATAATACTCCGAATGACACTGTGCACAGACCAATGAACGCATTTCCTGTGGAGTAGCATGAGTGATATCTCTACCTTGACGGCTAAAAGCTTCAGTGAGCGACGGACGGCTGATATGCAAATCCATATTTTTAGGTTCATGACAATCGGCACATCCTATAGGGTTTACAATTTCGGCTCCCCATGCAGCCCACTTATTATTATAAAAGGAATCTACCCCAATAGCTTCTATCATACGGGGAACATCAGAACTTTTACACACCCAGCAACTTGCAAATTGAGGACCGTCAGCAACCCCCATAGGCGCACCAGTACGAAGTGAAAATGAACAATATCCTGTAAAGCGTACATATGCCCGCGCGGTGTTGAATAATCCTTAGAAAAAGCATATCCAGCCCATAATATGACCATTTCAGGACGTTGTGCTAAAACGTCGATAGAAGTTCTTCCATTTAATCTACTGTGCAAATCGGTCGATGTCGTATCCACCCACGTCTTATATTCACGTGGATAGTTTTCAGCAAAAATAATGCTGCGTGCTTCTATTCCGTTTATTTTTATCTTTTTCTTATAGTCTATATTTACAACCTCTGCGCTGTGTTCCATCAGGAATGAAATAATTACTCCCGATGCAAAAATAACAGCCATTGCAAGAGCGAATAGTACCCACCTCTGCCAGGGTTTGAACTTATCTTTCATTATTTGCTTTTTTCTTTTAAATACCTTCTGTTTATTGTACTAAATTATATTTGCCAAAGACAAAATAACGGAGAAACAACTTCCTTTTCCTACTTCTGAATGCACTTCTATACGTCCAGCCAGTCGTTCAATAATCACTTTACAAATGGAAAGTCCCAAACCACTCCCCTGCTCAAATTCATCAGTCTTGTAAAAACGATCAAAAATCATCATTAGTTCTTTATCATCAATCCCTTTGCCAGTATCTTTTACGTAAACGCAAACTTCCTGATGCTCTTTATATATTCTGCACCCCAAAGTAATAGTTCCTTCTTTGGTAAATTTATTTGCATTATTCAGGAAATTAGAGATGACTTGAGTGAAACGGAAGCAATCGATGTTAACGGGTAAGGAAACTGTTTCATCAAGTTCAAGGATAAAGCATAATGAAGGCTGAATCAATGTTTGGTAAGTGACATAAATCTCCTTTATTATTTTCGTAATGTTATGTTCCTTTATATCAAAGGATAAGTTGCCTGAATCTAAACGAGATATCTCTAATACGTCATTCACCAGTTTCAAAAGCAACTCATTATTATTATTGACTATTTCAATCATGGCAGCTTTCTCTTCCGGTTCTATTTCATCAGCCCCCTCACCTATTAATAAATTTGTGAAACCTACGATAGCATTGAGCGGTGTACGGATTTCATGACTCATATTATTTAGAAACGACTGTTTCAGCTCTGCTTTTTCTGCTATCTGTTTCGCTAGAATCAACTGTTGTTCATGCTCTACCAAGTTTTGAATATTCTGCATAATGCCTGCCAACATAATCTCCCCCTGGGCATCTTTCAAGGTACTGCATCGAAGTTCATACCATTGATAATCTGCCTCTTTCCCTCCAAAACAAAAACGTATTCGTTGTATTTGCATACTGGGAGACTGATATAATGTTTCGTAGAATGAGCTAAGCAATTGTACATCATCAGGATGGGTATATCTCATAATATCCTCTTTTGTAAATCTCCGTTGTTCCATGCCAACCAATCGTACATAATTATCATCAAATTCAAGAACACCTTCTTGAATATTCCAAAGTGAAATTTTCCCGCCATTCATAGAAAGAGTCAATCGTTTGTGCGCTTCTTCCAGCATTTGAAGATTCTTACGCTCCATCAACGAACGGCGATGTGTACGTAACAAACTAATGGTTACCAAAATAAAAGAGAAAACAAACAACCCACCCAACAAATAAAGTTCTTTTCGATAACGATCATAAAAGGGATAGTTGATTATACGGACATTTTGCGGAACATTACTAATATCACCCGCATATTCAGAAAAATATGTCCAGTCCAGTACATACTCTTTTTCTAAATCTCTTATTTTAGGCATTCCTGTTTTTTCTTTCTTTAACAAACGTGTAGCAAGGCTAGCGGCAGCCTTCGCCGTAATACCCTCTGTAGCCATATAACCGCCGACAATCTTAGCATTTTCACCGAAACCTTCACGAATACAACTAAAAGAAGGAATATTTAAAGCTGTTACTATCGGAATTGCCAGCATATCTAATTTATCCAGTAAAAACGCTTGATTTTGTTGTCTTCTCTTTGATTGTTTCAACATTACTAACAAAGAAGATCCTTTTATATAACGAAAGGGGCAAAGACTTATTGTCAGACCATTCTTGTTAACATTATCATTTATCAAACCGGGGGTCAGATTAAAATATTCAATCATCTCCGTCAAATGCTTATAATCACACTCTTGCACAAATGCTTTTTGATAACCCAAAACTCTCACATTCTTCCTGTCAACCACTCGGGAAAGGCTATCGAAAGATTTATGTCCAAGAAAGGTCAGATCTATATTATAAATAATCTCCATATCATTATAGGGATACAATGTTTTTATAAAGTCGATATTACGTTTCAGATCGGGACTATCACGCAATACATAAACTTTCTGCGAATCGTATTCTTCAATCAGTTCTTCATTGGGAAAATGCACATTACAAGCTACCACGGGAATAGAAGATAATAACCGGTGACGGGTAGATAATAAAGAATTAGTTGCCTGATCACCAACGGTCAGAATAAGGTCTGTCGATTTACTTTCTAGAAATTCAAGATATTCCCTTACATGTTCTATCCGCTCTTTCTCATCATATTTGCTACAATCAAAATAAAACTTATCAAACGTTACCTCTATCCCTTGTTTCTGAAACTCCTGATACAACAACTTTTCTATATTTCTGTTGCCAATATCATCTTTAGATATGGAGTAAATCAGGGAAATACGCTTTACCATCAAATTGTCAGTAACATACCAGTGTTTATAATTTAGTCCACCTATAAAAACAATCAATGAAAGAATGAATATTAAAACGTATTTATATTTGAAGTAGGTTTTGTTCATGCTTTTTTGTTTATGTTTGGCAAAAATAGCATAATTTTCACAACAAGAAAGGTATTTCACTGAAAACATCCATTAAAAACATTCATTTTCATTAAAATCAATAAATTTCCTGGTTATCAATCCTATTTCTATATTTTGCATGACCCTTTTTTGTATTATCTTTGTTTCTCTAAAACAAGGAAATAAATGAGGAACTTTGCAGCCATCGACTTTGAAACAGCCAATGGTAAACGTACAAGTGTTTGTAGTGTAGGTGTTGTCATTGTAAAAGACGGTAAGATCGTGAATAAAATCTATCGTCTCATTCGTCCTGCTCCTAATTATTATACGCAATGGACAACGGCTATCCACGGATTAACTTACGACGATACGGTGGAAGCCGAAGATTTTCCCGATGTATGGGCTGAAATCAAACCATTGATAGATGGATTGCCACTTGTTGCACACAATAGTCCTTTTGATGAAGGTTGTCTTCGGGCAGTTCACGAATTGTATGACATGACTTATCCTAATTACAAATTTTATTGTACCTGCCGTACTTCCAGAAAAGTTTTCGGAAAAGATCTGCCCAATCATCAATTGCATACGGTAGCAGAACGGTGCGGATATAATTTAGAGAATCACCACCACGCACTTGCTGACGCAGAAGCTTGTGCACAAATAGCTTTGCTTATTATCCCCGATCCTCCCAAACCGAAGAAAGCAAAAAAAGCCGATAAAGATACGCATGTTGGAGACTTATTCGCCTCACTTATCCCTCAACAAGTGAAAAAGAATAAATAAAAAAAACACTACAACTATTATCACGATCAATAATAGTCATAGTGTTTTTATAATAAAGTGCTAATTAAAACTTCAACTAAAGAATAGATTTAGCGATACCCATTTCCAAGCCACGAAGTTCTGCCAGTCCGCGAAGACGTCCCAGACAAGAATATCCCGGATTTGTCTTTTTCTTCAAATCATCAATCATCTGATGACCATGGTCGGGACGCATAGCGATAGAGCATTTACGACGTTGTTGCAAAAGAATAAGAGCTTTCATTACGCCGTACATATCTACATTCCCTTCCAGATGATTCGCTTCATAGAAGTTTCCTTCTTCGTCACGTTGTGTGCTGCGCAGGTGAACAAAGTTTACACGATCACCGAAACGTTCCATCATGCCTGCAAGGTCATTGTCGGCACGCACTCCGAAAGAACCTGTACATAAGCAAAGGCCATTGGATTCGTTAGGCACGGCTTCAATCAGTTTTTTGAAATCTTCTTCCGTACTCAAAATACGTGGCAAACCTAAAATAGTGTAAGGAGGATCATCCGGGTGAATCACCAGCTTCACGCCTACTTCATCGGCAACAGGCGCAATTTCTTTTAAGAAGAAAATCAAGTTGGAACGGAGCTTTTCAGCGTCAATATCATTATAACGGTCTAATGCCTGCTGGAATTGTTCTACAGTGAAACTTTCTTCCGAGCCTGGAAGTCCGGCAATCATATTGCGAACCAACAGTTTCTTATCATCTTCGCTCATTTGTTCGAAACGAGCTTTTGCTTTAGCTATTTCTTCAGGAGTGTAATCTTTTTCTGCGTTCGGACGTTTCAGGATGAAAAGGTCAAAGGCTACAAAAGCCGCCTTTTCGAAACGAAGAGCTTTAGAGCCATCAGGCATTGTATAGGCAAGGTCAGTACGTGTCCAGTCCAGTACGGGCATAAAGTTATAAGTAACTACCATTACGCCACACTTCGCCAGATTACGGATACTTTCCTTATAGTTTTCAATGTATTTCATGAAGTCACCAGTCTGTGTCTTGATATGTTCGTGTACAGGTACACTTTCTACCACAGACCATGTCAGACCTACTTCTTCAATCATTTGCTTACGTTTCATGATCTCTTCTACTGTCCACACTTCACCATTCGGAATGTGATGAAGAGCATTTACTATACCGGTAGCGCCTGCCTGCTTAATATCCCACAAGCTAACGGGGTCGTTAGGACCATACCAGCGCCAAGTTTGTTCACATAAATACATATTGTTATTAAATTAAGAATTGAAAATTGAAAATTAAGAAATCAAAGTTGAAAATTAAAAGTTGAGAGTCAGCATACGGATGCTACGCAGCCAATTCTCAATTTTTAATTCTCAATTCCCCATTTATTAAATTGAGAATGCATCAAATCCACCATCGATTACAGCTACTGTACCTGTTACGAAGTTAGAAGCATCGC